>LWDU01033372.1_pt1 | contig 97929 bp, 68 predicted proteins | sample 727161 | NCBI WGS metagenome assembly LWDU01 (sample SAMN04566230, study PRJNA314399) | hydrothermal vent metagenome | isolation source: deep sea hydrothermal plume seawater | place: Mexico: Gulf of California, Guaymas Basin | collected 2004-07-11 | reverse complement strand
TGGGAGCGTGAAACGCAATTATGTCAAAACTTGAATACATTTGGCTCGATGGTTATGAACCGACTCAGAGTCTTCGATCAAAAACACAAATCAAAAGTGACTTCGGTGGTACACTCGAAGAATGCCCAATATGGTCATTCGACGGTAGTTCTACTGAGCAAGCTGATGGCGCTGATTCAGATTGTTTATTGAAACCAGTCGCAATTTTCCCTGACCCAGGTCGTCATGACGCATTCTTGGTCATGACAGAAGTCCTCAATGCAGACGGGTCTGCGCATGTATCCAATGGTCGTGCGACGATTGAAGAAGACGATGACGATTATTGGTTCGGCTTTGAACAGGAATATTTCTTGTGGGACGTCATGACAGACTTGCCACCGGGCTTTCCAACAGGCGGTTTCCCTCGAGCTCAGGGTCCATTCTATTGTAGTGTTGGTGCCAACAATACGTTTGGCCGCGACTGTGTCGAAGAACACTTAGATATGTGTCTTGATGCCGGTATCAACGTTGAAGGTATCAATGCTGAAGTTGCTGCGGGGCAGTGGGAATACCAAATTTTTGCTAAAGGCGCGAAGCGGTCTGGAGATGAAATCTGGGTTGCTCGTTACTTGCTTGAACGAATTGGTGAAAAATACGGTTACGCCATTAACTTGCATCCTAAGCCACTTGGCGATACGGACTGGAATGGTTCGGGTATGCACGCTAATTTCTCCAACTCGGCTATGCGTGATTCTGGTGACGAAGCAATCTTTACCAAGATCTGTGAAGCATTTAGTGGTGAGATTGAGCGCCATATTAGTGTCTACGGTGCTGATAATGATCAACGTCTTACTGGAGCTCACGAAACACAGGCTATCGATCAATTTAGTTATGGTATTTCTGATCGTGGCGCTTCCATTCGTATTCCTGTGGGAACGATCGAAGATGGTTGGAAAGGTCGACTTGAAGATCGCCGTCCAGCATCGAACGCGGATCCCTACAAGGTCGCCGCAGCGATTATCAAAACCTGTAAGCAAGCCTAAACATTGGATTTGCAGTGTAGTCAGTAACGCACTGTAATCGGTAACCAATGATATACAGCGAGGGTGTGACCGTCATGGTGATGGTCACACCCTTTTTTATTGCGACCCTTTTATTGCTGTCTGGACGTTTAGGACATAGCCAACAATACAAACAGGGTTCACAATGCATGACACCACTGGAAATTTCCATGTCAGTAAGGAAACGTGTGGATGCAAAACGTGTGGATGCAAAACAACAAAGAGCCGACTCTACTTAATCAAAACTTCTAACGGTGAATGGCAAAGAGAACGTGAACGAACCACAGTCAGAATTAAACTCCGAGGTCGATGCAGAGGCTCCTCGATTAGAGCAAGGTGTCCCGACCCCAGCAGAGCCAGTCTCTGCGACATTAGAGGAAGCGCTTGATAAACACGGTATTGCATTAGAGCCATATCAGATCGAAATGCTCAAGGATTATTGCCAGTTGTTGTGGGATTGGAATGAAAAGCTTAACTTGACTCGGCACACCGATTTTGATCGCTTCGTGTCTCGTGATATTCTTGATACGATTCAACTCGCCGACTTAATCGAGACTGGCGTGGAAGTTTTGGACTTTGGCAGCGGGGGTGGCGTTCCGGGGATTCCTCTTTCCATTATCCGGCCAGATTTGCAAGTTAGTTTATGTGAATCGGTTTCCAAAAAGACAGTCGCCTTAGATGACATGATCACTAAATTGAGTCTGCCTGTACCTGTGATCAACGCGCGTGTTGAAGACCTTCTAAACGATCTCAATTACGATGTTATAGTTTGCCGTGCGGTGGGCCCAATGTGGAAGATGGGATTATGGCTCGCTCCATATTGGCACTTGTTTGGCCAACTATTAGCCATCAAGGGTCCTGCTTGGACGGAGGAACGCAAAGCTGCTCGTCACCGCGGCACGTTACAAGATGTTGAATTACGGAAACTGAAATCGTATCCGATGATTGGTACGGATTCTGAAAGTGTAATTTTGAAAATGTGGTCATCGCATAAAGCCGAGCCGCCGCACGCGAGCTAAGTGTAGCAGTGGCAACGCGATTGGCCTACAGAATCGTCAATTCCGTTACAGGTGGTCACTCTGGTTGGAATTGAACCCTACGTGTTCTCTCAGCGGTAGTTCTGCGCATAGACGAAACCTAGGCGTTGACTTATACTCGAATTTCAATCGACAATTCCACACTAAGACGATAAATAGATGAGCGGATACAACCTTACCCATTTAAAAGAGCTTGAGGCGGAGAGCATTCATATTATCCGTGAAGTAGCGGCTGAATTTTCAAATCCTGTGATGCTTTATTCCGTTGGAAAAGACTCGTCGGTGATGGTTCATCTGGCCATGAAAGCCTTTTACCCAGCTAAACCACCCTTCCCGTTGATGCACGTGGATACGACTTGGAAGTTCCGCGAGATGATTGAATTTCGCGAGAATTATGCCCGCAAGGAACTAGGGTTGGAAGTCATCGTACACATCAATGAAGAGGGTGCTGCTTTGGGCATCGACCCGCTCAAGCATAGCGGCAAACACACGACGGTGATGAAGACCGAAGGGCTCAAACAGGCGCTCGACAAACACGAATTTGATGCAGCGTTTGGTGGAGCTCGCCGAGATGAAGAAAAGTCACGAGCCAAAGAACGCGTCTTTTCCTTCCGCGACGAGAACCATCGTTGGGATCCCAAGAACCAACGACCGGAGTTGTGGAATATATATAATTCGCGTGTCAACAAAGGGGAAAGCATTCGCGTCTTTCCCTTGTCGAACTGGACCGAGTTAGACATTTGGCAGTACATTCACCTCGAACAGATTCCAATTGTGCCTTTATATTATTCCGCAGTTCGCCCTGTCGTGGAGCGTGGCGGTATTTTGGTGCTTGTGGATGATGAACGACTTGAACTGAAACCAGGTGAAGAACCAATGATGAAAGAGGTTCGATTCCGGACATTGGGATGTTATCCGTTAACTGGAGCAGTTGAATCTAGTGCCAAAACGTTGCCAGAAATCATTCAGGAAATGTTGTTAGCAACGACATCGGAACGTCAAGGTCGAGTGATCGACAATGACGAAGAAGGCAATATGGAAGATAAGAAGAAGGAAGGTTATTTCTAGTCCCGTTGTAAAAGGCAACTCGTATTTTTTGGACTTTGCTGTAAGTAACCAAGTAGAAATTGAATTATGAGTCATCAATCTGATCTAATCGCAACCGATATTGACGCCTATCTTGCGCAACACGAGCGCAAAGAACTGCTGCGCTTTATCACTTGTGGCAGCGTCGACGACGGTAAAAGTACCTTGATCGGGAGGTTGTTGTACGATGCCAAAATGATTTATGAAGATCAATTGGCTGCGATTGAAAAAGACAGTGCGACACATGGTACGACTGGTGGTGATTTTGATCCAGCGTTGTTGACCGACGGGTTACGAGCTGAACGAGAACAGGGAATTACGATCGACGTTGCCTATCGGTATTTTTCGACAGCCAAACGCAAGTTCATTATTGCCGACACACCTGGACACGAACAATATACGCGTAACATGGCGACCGGCGCGTCGACTGCCGACCTAGCAATAATCTTGATTGACGCTCGGCACGGTGTCCTGACACAAACCAAGCGACACAGCTTCATTGTTTCGTTATTGGGAATCAAACACGTACTTGTTGCCATCAACAAGATGGACTTGGTGGATTTCAGCCAAGAGCGCTACGAAGAGATTCGTCAGCAATATATGGACTTCTCAGCTCGCTTAGATATCCCCGATTTGCATTTTATTCCATTATCAGCGTTGCATGGTGACAATGTCGTAGATGCTGGTGAAAACATGCCTTGGTACGATGGTGCGACGTTTATGCATTTTTTGGAATCGGTATACATTGGTTCTGACAGCAACTTGCAGGATTTCCGCTTTCCAGTGCAGTTGGTACTGCGTCCGGATTTAGACTTCCGCGGATTCAGTGGCCGAGTGGCATCGGGTATTGTCCGTACTGGCGATGAGATCATAGTGTTGCCGTCGGGCAAAAAGAGTTCCGTGGAGAGGATCGTAACAGCGGACGGTGATTTAGAAGAAGCTTTTGCCGGGCAATCGGTCACGATAACGTTAGCCGATGAAATTGATTGTAGCCGCGGAGATATGATTGTTCGCCCCGGTAATATGCCGCAAACCAAACAGCAAGTTGATGCGATGTTGGTTTGGATGTCCGAGCAGTCGATGGTGCCAGGTAAAGAATATCTTGTTAAGCAAACGACTAAGGTGACGACGGGTAATATATCGACGCTACGGTACCGAGTGGATGTAAATACGCTGCATCGTCAGGACGCTCCTACGTTGGAGCTCAATGAAATTGGCCGTGTTGCATTGTCGATGACTGAACCGCTAATCTTCGATGGCTATAAAAAGAATTCCGCGACTGGTTCGTTTATTTTGGTGGATCGTTTAACTAATACAACCGTAGCGGCGGGAATGATTCTGAACAGAGAATCGGATGATGAAAAGGATGATTTGTGGAGTCAAGAAAGCACTCAGCAAGAAGAACTTGGAAGCGTCGGTGCGGATGAACGGTCGGCGAGGTTCGGACAACAGGCAGTGACGCTGCTGATTACGGGGCTCACGAATTCGGGCAAGACAACATTAGCTTACGCCCTTGAACGGCGTTTGTTTAATCAGGGACGCACATGTATTGTCCTTGACGGGGTGAACATGCGTCGCGGGTTAAGCAAAGATTTAGGTTTCAGTGCGGACGAGCGCAGTGAAAATCTACGCCGGAGTGCTGAAGTCGCATGTTTAATGAATGCAGCGGGATTGATTTGCATTAGTGCCTTTGTGGCACCGAGCGAAGAAGTTCGCCAGAAAGCCGCTCAAAAAGTGGGCGTGGATCGTTTCATTACGATTCACTTAAGTACGCCTGCTGAGGTTTGCCGCGAACGTGACGCAAACGGGATGTACGCCAAAGCCGATGCCGGCGAGATCAGTAATTTCCCAGGCGTAACGTCAGAATATGAAACCCCTGCTGCTGCAGACCTGACGTTGGACACAACTGACCTACCAGTTGAACAATGTGTTGAGCAGATCATCGAATTGCTCGAAGCCCGCGATATCTATTAAGCGAGTGACGCCAAGGCGTCAGTAAGTTCTATAGAGGGTTTTTATTTCTACGCTCGCATGCTGTATTTAAATGGTGAATGAAGATTGGTTTGCCGCAAGCGTTCTCGGCGCCTACTTGAGTTCGGCTGGTGTCAGTGTTACGCTGAATATCGCGGACAAAACTAGACGAACTACACCTTTACTCGCTACAAATGGTATGACAATAACACAAGCTACACTGGACACACTCGCAACTTTTGATTCCCCTACAATATGCAACGTCATTGAATTGTTCGAAGTTCGTCCGCGTAATACAGGCTATATGGATCATCGAGTGCAGTGCAACTTCCCCGAATTTGCGCCGATGGTTGGCTTTGCAGCCACCGCTTGTTTTCGCTCCGACGCACCGCCTGTCGGCGGCGATGCTTATGGATCATTGCAAGCACAGCTCGCACAGTTTCAAGAACTTCCTGGACCAGCCGTAGTCGTATTTCAAGACATTGATGATCCGGCAGTTTCAGCTGTTTTTGGCGAAGTAATGTGTTCGACTTATCAGGCCTATGGATCTGTTGGCTTAGTGACCAATGGCGGCGGACGGGATTTACTACAAGTCAAAGCACTCGGATACAAAGTCTTTACCGGTTCGACGATGGTCGCTCATGCCTATTGCCATATGTTGCACTTAGGATTACCGGTTCGAGTGGCCGGCTTGATGGTTAACCCGTGTGATTTGTTACACGGCGACGCCAACGGTGTTACCAATATTCCCTTGGACATTGTGGATGAACTTGTCGATATTACGCCCGAGTTTCTTGCTGCAGAAGACATTATTATGGACTATGTTAAATCCGATGAGCAAAAGACCGTAGAAGAGTTCACTCGCCGGCGAGTCGAGTTTCAAGATGTGGTTGCCACTTTGCGAAGTCGGGTTTCACGGTTAGGTAATTGACCAATAACAAATAACGAGTCACAACTAAACAGCCATATACAAAACGTTTCAATTTCATCTCAACCAATATTATTTTAGGTAACCATCGTGACACCAGCTGAAGCACTGAGACTGTGTCGAGAGAACGACGTCAAAGCGGTCGACCTACGTTTTGTAGATTTGCATGGGATTTGGCACCACACGACGATTCCGGTCAAGAAATTGGTTGAGGAGGTTTTTGAAACGGGCCTCGGCTTTGATGGCTCTAGTATTCGAGGGTGGCAGTCGATCAATGAGAGTGACATGCTGATGATCCCGCAGGCAAATACGGCCTTCATCGACCCTTTCACAGAGCTTCCTACTTTAAATTTGATCTGTAACATACAAGATCCCATTACCGGTGAAGACTATTCACGTGACCCTCGTAATATCGTGCAGAAAGCAGCAAACTATCTGCAGGCCAGTGGTGTAGCGGACAAAGCGTTTTTTGGCCCGGAAGCGGAGTTCTTTATTTTTGATGATATTCGGTTCGATCAAAACGAACGGGAAGGATATTATCAAATTGACAGCGTGGAAGGGCAGTGGAATCGGGGGAGTAAAACAGAAAAACCAAATCTGGGCTACAAAATTCCATACCAAGGGGGCTATTTCCCAGTCCCGCCAACGGATCATCATATGGATATCCGTAATGAGATGATGCGGACGATGATCAAAAGTGGCCTCGACGTGGAATGCCAGCACCATGAAGTCGGTACGGCGGGCCAAGGTGAAATCGATTTACGGTATCAATCCATCACCGAGATGGCTGATCAGATGATGATCTACAAATATATTGTTAAAAATGTTGCGTTCAAGAATAACCGCACAGCGACGTTCATGCCCAAACCTATTCTTAACGACAACGGGTCCGGTATGCACGTGCATATTTCATTGTGGAAAAATGACACTCCGTTGTTCGCGGGAAGTGATTACGGTGGACTCAGTGAAATGGGACTGCATGCCATCGGTGGTTTGCTCAAGCATGCTCCGAGTTTGCTGGCGTTTACCAATCCCACGACAAACAGTTACAAACGATTGGTCCCAGGTTTTGAAGCACCGGTTCATTTAGCGTATTCTCAACGCAATCGTTCGGCAGCGTGCCGCATTCCGATGATTAATAACATTCCGAGTGCCAAGCGAGTAGAATTTCGATGTCCCGATCCGAGTTGCAATCCGTATTTGGCTTTTTCTGCAATGTTGATGGCGGTGATTGATGGCATCCAAAACAAAATAAGCCCCGGTGACCCATTGGATTGCGATATCTATGCACTCGATGATGAAGTGGCCGCAACAATTGCTCGGACCCCGGAGAGTTTAAGTGCAGCATTGGATGCATTAGCGGCGGATCACGAGTATTTATTGCGGGATGACGTTTTCACGCCCGATGTAATTGACACTTGGATTCAAACCAAGCGTGACCATGAAGTCCGACCGATGCAGACCCGTCCCCATCCGCATGAATTCAATTTGTATTACGATTGCTAGTCCTACGTGATTAACGATTGTTGTAGATTTCATCCACCGGTAGCAATAAAGAGATGTCGATTATGATAGTTCGTATTAGCTCTGCAATTTCAATGGTCACGGTGTTGAGTATTCTGTTTGTCGGTTTCACTGCAGATCTTTGCGGGGTGGATATCTCAACCGTAGCGGGCACTGGACAAGACGGGAATAACGGCGACCAAGGCAACGCCACGGAAGTAAATGTTGCTCAACCCTTTGGTGTGGAAATAGGTCCTGATGGTGCACTGTATGTGACCGAGGTTGGTAACCATCGGATAATGCGAGTGGATCGCAAGACGAAGCAACTGACAACGATTGCAGGTACGGGCCAGGCCGGTTATGCCGGAAACCGTCAAGGGGCAGCCAAGGCCGTTTTACGAGAGCCTTATGAAATACGTTTTGCCAAAAACGGAGATATCTATTTTGTCGAAATGAAGAATCATATTGTCCGCAAAATCGAGGCATTGACCAATACGGTTAGTTTGGTTGCCGGAATCGGCACAGCGGGATTTAGTGGCGATGGCGGTGCGGCTACGACTGCAGCACTAAACAATCCGCACAGCATTGCACTGGATGATCAAGGTTATTTATACATCGCCGACATAGGGAATCATCGTATTCGCCGCGTTAATTTGGTGACGGGAATAATCGATACGATTGCCGGTACGGGAGCAAAGAAATTGCCGACTAACGGGTCACTAGCTCGCGGCAATGCGATGCTGGGACCTCGCGCCTTGTGCCATGATAAAGGGGTGCTGTGGATTGCATTGCGTGAAGGGCATAGTGTCTGGAGCTTGCATCTGACCAGTGGACGATTGCAGCACGTCGCAGGTACCGGAGAAAAAGGATTTACCGGTGATAACGGAGCACCGTTGCAGGCCACATTTAATGGACCGAAAGGGATTGCTGTCGGCCCTCAGGGGCGGCTGTTCGTTGTTGACACTGAAAACCAAGCGATTCGTATGATCGATTTGAAACAAAATAAAATATTAACCGTGTGTGGGTATGGTCCTCAGGGTCGCGGGTCCGCCGGTGACGGAGCAGATGCGAGGAAAGCTCAAATGGGACGCCCGCATGGCATTTGCGTCGACGCTAAAGGTGTCGTGTATGTCGGAGATACGATGAATCATCGAGTTCGATTCTTTACGGCTCCCAATGTCACTGAGAAATAACGTACAATGAGTTGGCACTCAAGTAGTGCTTTTCCACCTCAAGAATTAGTTCTGTTTTCTGTTTAAATTGCGGAGTATTCCCATGAAGCGTCGAGTCATTCTTTCCTTTATTGCCTCCAGTGCTTGTGTAACGTTTCTATCAGGCGTTCTTGGTTTCACGGACTTGACTGTAAAGGCAGCCGAACCCGGTTCGCTGAGGGTAGGTTTGATCGGACTAGATACCTCGCACAGCATTGCTTTCACCAAAGCACTGAATGCTGACGATGTAGCAGCAGACATAGCGAATTGCCGTGTCGTGATCGCCTATCCGCAGGGAAGTGCAGATATCGAATCAAGTGCTTCGCGGATTCCAGGATATACGAAACAAATCGCAGACATGGGAGTCAAAATAGCTTCATCGGTTAAAGAAGTTGTAGCCGAGGTCGATGTTGTACTTTTGGAAACGAACGATGGTCGCCCGCACCTAGAGCAAGCAATGGAAGTGATCTTAGCCGGCAAACCACTGTTTATTGACAAACCGGTCGCTGCTTCATTGGCAGATGCGATTGCTATCTTTCGCTTTGCGGCGGAGCACAAAGTTCCCTGTTTTACGAGTTCCTCATTGCGTTATTCCAAAGGGGCCGTTGCGATTCGAAATGGTTCGATTGGCAAAGTTCATGGAGCGATGGCATTCAGTCCAGCACACTTAGAACCAACTCACCCAGATCTGTTTTGGTACGGTATCCATGGTGTCGAAGCTTTGTTTACTGTGATGGGCACCGGTTGCGAGCAAGTAGCGCGCGTTTCCACTAAGGATACCGAATACGTGACAGGCGTCTGGGAGGGCGGTCGAGTCGGCACGTTTCGCGGCATCCGAGATTACAAGGGGGGATACGGTGGCACAGCGTTTGGCGACAAGGGAATTTCTGAGATCGGCCCTTATCAAGGTTACCGACCATTAGTGGTTGATATCGTGAAGTTCTTTCGCAGTGGTGTCGTACCGGTGCAAAGTGAGGAATCACTAGAAATTTACGCGTTCATGGAAGCAGCCGACGAATCCAAACGGCTCGGTGGTAAAACCGTGACGATCGAATCTGTCATGATGAAAGCTTCTGTTAAAGCGGACCAACGACTAAAAGAATTAACGTCTAAATAAGAAGGCAATGTTTTCGCCGCAATATTTGTCTTGCGGTTAATTTATTCGGAGTGCATTGAATCGATGGCAGACACTGATGATACAATCGTCAACTCGCGCAACGTGGGATCGGCAACTCCAGATTCCTCGCCGCGTACGGCGACAGTAAAACGACATTTGCGTTTTGGCTGGTGGTCCCTATTTGTGTTCGTGTTATTGGGCACTGTTCTAGAGGGGCTGATGGGATTTAAGTGGACGCCGTATATGACTAATGACACGCGTCAAATGTTATGGCGGCTAGCCCATGCACATGGCACTTTGCTGGGGTTAGTGCATATTGCATTTGCTCTGACGGTTCATAGTAGTGTGAGTACGAGACCTCATCGTTGGATTTCACCGAGCCTTATTGCCGCTAGCATACTCCTGCCCGGCGGGTTTTTCGCAGGTGGAATATTCACCTTTAACGGTGACCCTGGTGTTGGCGTGTTGGTTGTGCCACTTGGCGCTTGCTTTATGATTACTGCCGTGTTGCTCATTGCACGATCGCTCAAATCATAGCAGTGCTGCGATCGCTTCGCTGGATACTGGCGAGATGATTCCCTGTTCGGTGATAATTGCTGTGATCAGCTCTGCCGGTGTAACGTCAAATGCTGGGTTATAAGTGTTGATCCCGTCCGGTGCGGTCTGTTTTCCAAACCCTTGAGTGATTTCATCGCTGCTGCGTTGTTCGATTGGAATGCCCTTTCCCGTGCTTAATGATAAATCGAATGTGTTACTGGGTGCAGCGACGTAGAAGGGAATTTGGTGATGTTTTGCGAGAATGGCCAGCCCATATGTACCGATCTTATTGGCAACGTCTCCGTTAGCAGCAATCCGATCAGCACCCGTAATGACCGCTTGAATTTCCCCTTCTGACATTACCTGTGCGGCCATGTTGTCGCAGATTAGCGTCGTTGCAATGTTACGTTGTTGGCATTCCCACGCGGTCAATCGGGCGCCTTGCAGCAGTGGTCTAGTTTCATCAACGAATATGTGCAGAGTTTTACCTTGGTCTTGAGCAGAAAACAGAACAGATAACGCCGTGCCGTATTCACTTGTCGCTAAGCCACCGGCGTTACAGTGTGTCAGAACGCCGTGGCCATCAGCGAGAAGCGTAGCGCCATGCTTGCCGATCGCATGACACATTTCACGATCTTCGTCGTGAATAGCAATCGCTTCTTTGAGTAGCGTTTGCATAATCTGGCTTGGGAGTTGTCCGGCTTGCTGCATCGTCTGGGCCGCATCCTGCATCCGTTGCAGCGCCCAGAACAAGTTAACCGCGGTAGGGCGGCTGTTTGCGAGTTGGTCGACACAGTGTTGCAAGCGTTCTTCAAATTGTTGCGTTGTGCATTGATTTATGTCGACGGTTTGCAGGCCAACGCAAATTCCATAGGCGGCAGCGATGCCAATAGCCGGCGCACCGCGGACTTGCAAAACGCGAATCGCGTGCACCACGGACTCCAGATCACGACAATCCACGGTCGTAAGGTCTAACGGTAAGGCGGTTTGATCAATTAATGTCAAATAACCACGTTCATCACCGTTCCATTGGAGCGTTTGTGGACGGTGGCTATGCATCCGCCTCGATAGCCTGTTGTAACGCGGCGTTTTTCGCTTCGATTTGACCGACGAGGCGCTTTTTAAAGGCAACTAGTTGTTCTCGTAGGTCGGGACATGCGGTTGCCATGATTTGTACAGCGAACAGACCGGCATTGCGAGGACCACCCATACCAACAGCCATACTGGCAACGGGTACGTCACCAGGCATCTGTACGGTGGACAAGAGTGAGTCCATGCCACCCATTTCAGCAGTCGGGACTGGCAGTCCGATGACAGGCAGGGTCGTATGGGCCGCAACAACGCCTGCTAAGTGCGCCGCGCCGCCAGCTGCCGCAATAATGACTTGTAGTCCACGGTCGATCGCAGTCGATGCGTATTGGCTAACAAGTTCGGGAGTGCGATGGGCACTCATAACTTGAATTTCATAAGGTATATTAAATTCATCAAGTGCATATGCAGCTTTTTTGATTTTGGGCCAATCGCTATCGCTGCCCATGATGATTCCTACTTTTGGTGTGTCGTCAGCCATTACCTGTTTGTCCTTATCATTCGAAGTTGATCATAAATTCAGCCCATTTTTTATGATACACAAGCCTCTTTTGCAAGTAGGGCCCGTCACTAACCTGGGATCGACCCAATTCAGTTTTCTGGAATTCTCATTGCCGCAAAATCCCATACGCTAACTTCTCGTTAGGTGGAAATGGTTATTGGTCGAGTTCCGCTTCTTTTTCGTCTTTGATATCAGCGCCGAAAGATGTTCGCAGCATGCTGGCCCAGTGGGAAACCGTTTTCTGTGGTCCGGTTAGTTTTAGAAAATAATTGCCTTTGTCTTTAACGACTAACACGACCCCAAGCATTTGGTAGCCGGCCGTTGGATTAGTCTTACGTTGAATCGGTGGCCCAATAGGCTTGTTATAGACACCGGTAATATCAATCAGATAGTATTTTCCCTGAGTGGACTTTCCTTCAGAGGTCTTTTGTTTTTTACCGGAGCTTTGGAACTGACCCGCCCAACGCTGTAAGTTTGCATTGACTCCACCACCTGCTCCACCAAAAAAGTAGACGACGAGTTCGGCAGCATCCTTATCACCTTCGACAGCCGGAATTTCAAATTGCGCTGTCCGCAGGTTATTGGTAAGTTCTCCTTGTTTCCAAGTCGTTGGAACAGTTAGCTTAATGTCTTTGGCGGTGACGGTTTTCGTCTTATCTGCTGCTGACACAAATGCAGTCGACGTCATGATGATTGTGGCAAAAATTACAAGGTGAGAAAGTTGACGCATTGAATTGGATCCTCTGGAAAGATGAATGGGCATGTCCCAAGTGAGTGAATTACGTGTTTGTATTGATGATGTATCAGGATTGTGATGAAATGACAATCACGACAAGTGATACAAGTATGATGACCGATAGTATACCTAGGGCGATACCGGTGGTCCGTCTGTTTTTAGAAGATTCTTGTGATTGTAAATTACGTTGAGCCATGGTGGATTGGTCGATTTCGAGATTTGCGAAGGTGAAATCTCCGTTGGTGTCTTCCGCTTGGTACTCTAACGCCGCTAAGAACTCTTCATCGCCGAGGTCCACATCTTCTTCGTATGAAGTTGGTCCATCTTGATTTGTATTGTTGGTTGTTTCGCCTATAGCAGACGACGTACCCGCGTAATCAATGAGGATATCGCTGGCTGGTTTCCACTTCAGCCAATCGTCACGGCGCAGTTCCGTGTCGGCGCCAATACGGTGTTCGTTGACCCACGCAAGAAGTAGATCATTATCCGCGGGTCCATACTCATCCCCACCCGCTGGGCGGATGTACCAATTTAAATCTGGTTTTTCACTGAGACACCGTTTAATGGTAATCGGGACGCGAGGTTTGTCTTCCGCTTGTTCTGCGACTTGATAGGACTTCGAGGCTTGTTCATCTGCTGCGGAGACTGAGGACGGTTCACTGGGAATGCGTATACGCGTTGCGCAATCTGGGCAGATTCCGCGCTTTCCCGCGAGGTGCGATTTGACGTTGAGTTTCTTGTCACAATTTGGACAAATAAATCGTATTCCCATGAGTCTAATTTATTTCCGATAATTTGTTTGTGAGAGTCGAACGCTTGCCGTGAAATACCGCGTGCAAGATCGAATATTGATAATATTTAATTATAGGTCGAACATGTGCTGTTCGGAAATGTTTCCGCCGCGAAATTCATGAGGTTTTTAGCGCTCAGAATTGTTGTAGAGCACAGAATTGAGAAGTTCCAGTGAGCCTGTGATGACAGAATCCGCTGGAGCATTGGCTGGATCCAAATGCCACGACCGGTCAACGGGCACGTATTTGTCTTGCAGCGGCCAGGGGTCAAACGGGACGAATCCTAATGCGGTTTGCAGTCGCGAGCTATCTAAACTGACATCACCTGCTCGCGGGGGCATCGGGCCCGCATCGATACGCGGGCAACCAATCAGACAAGATGGCTCATAGCCGCCGACACGGTTAACAATTTGCGCGATTTGGAACAGGCTAAGTTGACGTACACCGCCAGCATGATATATGCCAGCCAGTGGATGGGTCAGCAGCCAGTTGGTGAGTTTGTTGAGACAGTCGGTGTATTGGGGCATGCGAATTTCGTCGTAATACAATGTAGCCGGTTTATTGTTCTTAAAACGCGATTGAATCCAATCAATCGCGCCGGCATGGCCACTGAAACTAGGGCCCATCGGCAATGAAATTCGTAGAATGGTTGCCTGAGGCAGGCGATCCAATAGGATATGTTCTGCTTCGACCATCGTCTTGCCATAGACGGTGACTGGGTCGGGCGTGTCCGATTCTGTATATCGTTTGCCCGCGTCCTTTCCCGAAAAAACTAAATCGACTGAATGGTGAATCATTGTTGCATCGCCACAACCACTTTGTTGAAGTGCGCTGACCAGATTGTCGAGGCCTTGTACATTAACCCGATGAGCCATGATGGGGTCGAGTTCACAGAACTTTAGCTTGCACGTTCCGAGGCAATTGATGACTGACCGAAAGGTGTACTGCTGACACAATGCAACGATTGATTCTTTGTTGGTAATATCACATCCGACAATGCCGTCACCGGAAAGTGGCCAATATTCTTCCCGCCGTGTGCCAATGACTTGGCCAGGGTATTTTTCGTAGTAATACTTAAACGCATTGTATCCGGAGACACCTGCCACGCCTGTAATCAGCAGAGGCAGTTCTATTTTCGGAATGTCGGGGTAACGAGGCATGCTAGGTGAAAATCCGTGGAAGGATAAAAGTTTACGTGATGGCTTCTTGGAGAAGCAAAATCGTTGTGTATTGCATCAGCGGTTTTTTCGCAGGTGGTCGAACATCAGCAGTCCAGTAATGGTTTTAGCGTCCTTAATTTTACCGCTAAAGACCCAATCGATCGCTTGTTTCCAAGTGACGACTAAATTGTCAATTTCCTCTCCCTCTTCGCGAGCAGGTGCTCCGGCGGTGAGAGATGTTGCCGCATAAAGATGCATTTGCTCATCGAGAATTCCAGGGGATAGCAAAAAACAATGTAAGAACTCTAAGTTTTCGCAGCGATATCCGGTTTCTTCGATCAATTCGCGTTCGGCAGTGATGATCGCTTCTTCGTTGGGCTCGCGTGTCCCAGCCGGTAACTCAATTAACACTTTGTCAACGGATACACGATAATTCTTGATTAAACAGACGTGATCTTCGTCGACTAAGGGAATGATGGTAACGGCGCCTGGGTGGCGTACAATCTGACGTGTTTTGCCATGGGGTGAGCCAACGATTGCGGGGACTTCAACAACGTCGAATCGAGCGGTCGATAATAGATGAGTTTCTTGTGGTGCCATTTTGGTGACTTCCAGTCGCGGTTTCTTGCGTTAGCAGTTGATAGATGGAGGTCGCTGCTACTATGCTTATATTAACGCAACCACATCTGAAATGTGAATCGTAATCGAACTGGACGGCGGGAGTAAGCACTTGGCCAAGCAAGAAGTTGATCGAGAAGATATTTTGCGCGAAGCGACTGCTTTGGTGAATCGTGTGGAATTAGCGATTTCAGGACGTTCTGAGGGCGATCATATTGTATTCGGTTTTCGCAGGTGTGGTTCACTGGCGGTATACTTTGGTGCAGAACCGGTCTATCAGTTTAATGCGCATCATGCCCTGCGGCGTGCTCACGATCAAGGATGTTTACTCAAGGCAGTGGATTACCTTTTGGTAAGTATGCGGCGTGAACGCCAAGACGGTACGTTGCAATTGCTCAGTACTTCGTGGGACGCGGAAAAGACCCGAGAATTTGTCGGACAAGTGCGTCAAGATATGTCTCAATTAGCGGAAGCGATCGCAGCGGGAGAGGTCCAAGTGCGAGGATTTGTGGCCGCCGAACAACAGACGACGGCCGAGATGTTGATAACGCAGTTTTGCAATTGGTGTAACGACCATTTGCCGGATCTGCAGGTGGCGCGATTGCCAAGCGTGTCTGGCTAGAAGTTGCACCATGCGATTTTCTGGGTTCTATGTCACTTTGACGGTGCCTTGGTCGGTTTGGATTTCCAAGGATGCATCGGCGAGTTGCCGTCTCACTAGCGCTAAAGCGTATCGGTGACTGTCGCCGTTGTCGGTTTGGACGGAACCGATTTTCGCGACGATTTTGTCATTCGCCGTAAGGCTAGTATGAGGCGCAATGGGTACTTCCTTGGGAACTTCAATTAAGACTGACACCCAGTTTACATGACCCATGGCATCGATTCGGGCGATTGGTTCTTGGCCGAGATAGCACCCTTTGTTGAAGTTGATCGCTTGGGCGGTTCGCTGAATTTCGTGAGGGAAATTGTCGATGCAAACGTCAAGTCCATAAACAGGGATTCGGTTTTCAATTCGCAGTGCGTGTGCTTGGTCGATTGAAAACGATTCACGGCCAAGAATTTCTGACGGTTGATCATCGTCACTAAACAACCAAACCACATTCGACTCAAACCAATGACAGTTAAGGATGATATTACCGTTGTTGTGTTGGCCGATTTTTATCGGCGCGTCGTCCGCCGAGGTAAATAGAAACGCATTGCGTGCACTGAGGTCAACAAAACTCACATCCTCGGTGATAACGTATTTGGACAAATGTTCGATGATGGCCGCGCTTTGATCCGGCGCGGTGGCAAGTACCAAGGAATTCTCGAGTGCCGTTACGGTAGCATACCCGATGCACCGGCCTTGGACGGTTGTGATAAATAGCTCGCACGAATCAAAATCGGCGAGTTGTTTAATGTCATTTGTACAGAAGTTATGTAAAAAAGTGGTGCGATCCGCTCCGCAAATCTGAATTACGGTTTGCGGCGGCATCTGGCAATAGCCGTGGTCTGGCAAGGCGTGAGATGGCATGAGACGATTCCTTGTTCTCTGGGAAAACTGTGTTGCCAATGTTGTGATTAGCGAAATGTGATACGGTGAGCATCGATGATACAGTTGACACTGGGGCTAGCATCGACAAGTTTTTGGATTTGTGCGACGTCTTCAATCGGGGCGATCCCTAGACTTTCAACTTCGGCAGGATCATGATTGCTGAGTAAACAGATGTGAAAAAGATCGCGTAACTGGAACAGAGTGCGGGCGATTTGCAGATGCGGGCTCGATTGTTGCTCTAAATGATATTCAATGTCTTCCAATGAGTCGGGTGCACGCAAAGCGTTTAGGATCGGTGGCATTTCTTCAGCCATTTCTGTGCAGAGGACGATCGTACCGGATTCGAGCGTCACATCGGCTAGCGTGTTAAGAGCTCGGGCAATCGTTTCCCATGAATTGCAGCTGGTGTGGCCACTGATCGTACCAACTGTCAGTTGAGCGGCATCCCATTCGGGATATCGTTGTTCACTTGAATCAAGTTGAGACGCCAAAGTTTTGATTTCACCGGCCGCGAAGCTGGCTATCTCATCGCCGATCCCAGGCGTTATTTTGATGATAAATTGAACCCCTAGCATCTCTGCGGTGGTGATTGCATCTTGCACTGGAGGCGTTTCATTTTCAGTGATATCTTTGCTGGTTTGAGACTGTGCTGCTTGGTCGGCAAATGTCGGGTACAAGCAATGATAAAATCCGATGTGGTCTGATAGCGTGTTGGGGAGTTGAACCGAAAGGGGAATGACAATGTCCGCATCGACTAGCGTCTTGTTAAATCGAATTGGCTCGCCATTTTCCGCCGTTGCAAGAAATGCTTGTTTTTCGGATTCCTCGGGTAGATGTACTTCAAACTTCAAGTCGCTGTCAAAGATACCCGCAAGTTGGTCAGGCAGTGTGAGGCTCTTAAACTGATTTGTGTTGCCACCGTAAACAATCGTAATGTCGTCGGCGGCAAGGAGGGTATTAGTGTGAAGGTAGGATAGTAGTGCATGCAGTAGTTCACCGCATTTTGGCAGGTCTGGCTCGACGGCAATGGCCAATGTGTCACCTGCAAAAATAGTGTCACACAGGGCGGGGAATTCCGTTGGATTGTTGAGACGATTAGTTGCGACTTCAACCAATGGGGTCGTAGTTGCTGTATCCTCGATAGCGAGTTGTGGAGGTAAGTTGACGGCTTGTGCAGTTTGGATAATAAATCCACACTCGCTCTGCGTGCCATACGGTAGTGTTACGTCCATCGTGAGCTCCGGCTTATGTCATCAAATACGTTTAAAAAAGCGATAGTACCGTCGAGTTGTCGGAAATTCATCTGCCAGACCAAGAAGTTTTGCGTTCGCTCAATACACCTTAATCAATTTATCCTACCACTGTAAATAATTTTATCGTCTGCTCAGAAAACCGTAAACAACACCCGCGATAGTAAAAAGTGTGTGATACGCGCGATATGGTAGCGTATAATATAAAGAGTATAAATTATGCGGTGAATTGTAAATTGTGTCGTTGGTACAAGTGTAGTCTAGGAGCTTTAATGCGAAAATGTATTAATATCATTCTGGTTCTTCAGTGCGTGTTGTTGCTGAGTGTTACCTGTCAAGCTCAAGATATAACGGTTAAGCAGCGGCAGCTCAATAGTCTGTTGGATGCCGGCGAATTTGCACAAGCTCAGCGGCTAGCAGAAAACCAAACGATCGTAGGCGAGCGGAATCAATTCTTAGGCGCAGTTGCACGACGCCAAGCTCAAAATGGTAATCGGCACGGGGCATTGGGTTCTTTAGGATCGATGACCAGCGGTCACCAGTACAACAATAGTTTGGGGTCGTCAGCTTCCGGACAGACAGGGCAGGGCGGCGCAGCCCAAGCAGACTTTGACACATTGATCAATTTAATTAAGTCTACGATTGAGCCGCTGTCTTGGGATGATGCGGGCGGGTCGGGGACGATTCAACCTTTCCCAGGTGGGATCTATATCGACCGCGATGGTTTGGTGGTGCGATTTGATGTAAATAACTCAGCCGAGTTACAAGTTATTCGCCGTGGTCAGTTCGACGGCATGTTCAGCGAACATGGGCAGGACATCCGCGAAGAGTCTTCATTACGCAAAGTATCTTTAGTTCGATTACAGCGTGAATTGGAATTGCTGCGAGCGCAAGGTCGTGACCCAGATGCTGCGATGAGAAACTTGGCGGGGATCTATAAAATCCAATACGTTTTAGTTTATCCAGAATCGGGAGACATCGTTATCGCCGGTCCGGCAGGACAATGGACAGACGATGCAGATGGACGTATTGTCCACCAACGTACTCGCCGTCCGACTGCAAAGCTGGATCACTTCGTCGAGTTGCTGCGGAATGCGTTCTCCAATGATCCGACATTAGGATGTTCGATTACGCCGCGAGCGAACAATCTACTTAAAACTCAACAATATCTTAAGAATGCTGCTGGGAAACCAATTGTAGCGGGGCGAACGGAGCAATGGCTAAGTGGCCTGCGAGATAGCATGGGACGTCAGGATGTTGAAGTGTTTGGCGTCGACACGCAAACTCATCTCGCCAAGACTATGGTTGAAGCCGACTATCATATGAAGCTTATTGGAATGGGACTAGTACCAGGTGTTCCCGGTATGAATAGTTACATGGATAATCTCAAGCAAGCTGCCGAGAAAACCGGCACTCCGCAGGCCTTAAGTATGTTGCGATGGTGGTTTACTACAAACTACAAGGCATTGCATGCAACGAAGGATGGCCAAGCGTTTGAGATTATTGGGTCCGGAGTTAAAGTGTTGAGTGAAAATGAATTGATAGGGAAGCTTGGCAATCGCGTTGGCACCGGAAAATCTGATCCACTGACACAACAGTTTGCATCCGAATTCACTAAGAACTTTGAACAACTCTCACAACAATATCCCGTGTATGGTGAACTTCGTAACGTGTTTGACTTAGCACTGATTACGATGTTGATAAAATCTGAAGACTTGCATACTCGCGTTCAGTGGGATCTGGATTACTTCTTAGATGAAAATGGGTATCGGGTTGTGCAAGCCGTATCGCCGACAGCAGTCGAATCAGTTATCAGCCATCGTCTTGTCGGTGGAAAGACAGTTTTAGCCGGTGTGAGTGGTGGAGTTCTTCTAGACCCCCGAGTGGTGGTAGCGGAAGATAATATTATTCACGATTCTTACGGCATCTTAGAAGCTGAACACAAAGGTAATGCAAACTTGTCGCTACCTAAAGCAGTTTGGTGGTGGGATTGAATTTCGGTTGTTTTGTTGAATTTCGGTTTTTTATTGGCTAGCATAGTAGATGTAACGCCAGTTGTTCTAATTTATTGAGGAGTATCGTGATGAAAACGCGTTCAGTGATCGTGGTTGCAAGCAGTATCTTTGTTGGCATGGCTGTCTTGGCAATAGTGGGATATTCCGTGGCGGATGAAAATCCATTCTCACCTCCACGCCCAGCGCGAGTATCGACTTCTCAGCAGCCGGATGAACGAGAAGCAGGAGCCGAAAAAACTGATCAGCGCGAGGTTAGTTCACGCGAACAATTGATTCGCGAAATCTACCAGTTGCGAAAGAAATACATCGAACTAAAAGAAGCCGGAAAACCCGATGCGGCGTCTGCAGTTGAACAACAGTTCAAAAGAAAAATGGCTGTGCTTAACAGCGATCGTGAAGAAGGTGACCGCGAACGAGAAGGTGACCGTGAACGAGAAGGTGACCGTGAACGAGAAGGTGACCGTGAACGAGAAGGTGACCGTGAACGAGAAGGTGACCGCGAACGAGAAGGTGACCGTGAACGAGAAGGTGACCGTGAACGAGAAGGTNAACGAGAAGATGGTGACCGCGAACGAGAAGGTGACCGCGAACGAGAAGATGACCGCGAACGAGATGGTGACCGCGAACGAGAAGGTGACCGCGAACGAGAAGATGGTGACCGTGAACGAGATGGTGATCGCGAACGAGAACTTCGCAATCACTATGAGCAGCTATTGCACAAAATGGAAGATGTGAAGAATGTCTATCGCAAGGCCCAAGAAGACGGCGATGAAGGACAGGCTCGTGAAGCCGGTCAGTATCTTGAAAAATTGACCGCTGAATTGCAAGAGATAAGACAGCATTTTAATAGAGACCGTGAAGGAAACGATGACGGTCGAGAAAATCGACCGGATCGCGACAATGGAGGCGAGATCGGCGAGCGGGTGAGACATTTGCACGCTGCATTGGAACACCTACACGCTGGCGGGTTTGGGGATTTAGCCCAAATGATTGAGCGGAAAGTCGATGAAATGCATAGGCAAGATGATAGGCCACGACCTGACCAAGACGATCGTCCCGCTCGTGATGAGTTGGAAAATGTTGTAGAAGAATTAGGGCAGCAGCTAGAGAATCTTGGACGAGAATTACAGCGCGTCCAACGCACACTGGAAGAATCGAACCGGTAGAGACGCTGTCGGAATCGCTATTTAGTGAATAAACGCATTTGTTTACACTTAGCGTTGCTTATTATTGTAAGGTTTGAAATAAAACTACTGGGGGCGAAGCAAGGAGGCAGTTAATGACTGTCTGTAGCGCGTTCTCTCTAAGAATTCATATCTTAAGATACTGCTCTCGATATTATCTCCTACTATTTCTGTTGGTACTAATTCCGTCTTTTGCAGTGGCTCAATCTCCGGAAGAGGACGAGGAGTTATTAGAGCCTTTCATTGTGCGTTTGAATTGGATTTCTTTTGATGTCATCAATGGTCGAATAGGTAGCCGATATATTCGCCGGATGCAAAGTCGTAGTTTGTCGCTTCATCACGCAACGCTCGACGCTGACGAACATGCCGTTGTGCGTACCCGCGGAAGCGAGTTTTCATTGAAATACGATTTGACGTCGCCGCGTCAATCGCTGCAACTGCAGTATGATACGAGTGGCGTATTTCAATTCGATTATCAGCGCTTCGATAATAAAGATGGCTTGGACGATTCATATCGCGTCACCGTGCGTCAAAACCACGCTCAACCACTTGAAATTGAAATTTCACGGCTCAACGAAACACGTACTTATCAGTCCAATCAAATATGGTTAGCCATGTTTGCGATGCCGGCTAAAGACCGGCAGTGTCTCACAGATGTATTATCACGTCTGAGTCCACGTTTGGACTTGGAATTACGGTTTAATGAAGTGCTAAGAATGCTTAGCCGAATTGCTTTAAATCAAAGTGGAGGCGACTACGATGCTGTGCGTTCATTTATTAAACAATTGAATTCGCCGACATTTGCCGAGCGTCAAGTTGCTGATCGACAGTTGCGAATGCTCGGCCGGCCGTTGATAGGTTTTCTAGCTGGAATTGACAAGAGCACTCTATCTACGGAACAACGGGCTCGCCTACGGCGGATATCACAAAGCCTGATTTCATTGGAGTCAGATACGGTAGAAAAAGTAGTGACTAGTTTGCGCATGAATCCAATTACGTGGCTCATTTTAGCAAAGAGAGGTGACCCATTGCTACGACGCGGGGCGCTCGCTCAAATTGAGAAGCTGCAAGGTCTGGCAGAGGGGACATTGCAGATGCAGTCCTCACAGCTAATCGCTGCCGAGGTAAAAATTCAATTGCGTTAGTACTCGACCAGTTCGACGTTGTTGGCGGTGACTTCCAAATCTTCTTTTTCAATCCCAAAGATGTGCAATTTAATTACCCGATTGCGTTCACCGGGCGCGGCGATGATGAAGGATGTGTCTGGATGTTGTTGGCAATATCGCGTTGCATTCTCAGGTCCGATCACGAAGAAAGCGGTGGCGAGGGCATCCGCTGCTGCGGCGCTGTGAGAAATGACGGTTGCCGACAGGGTATGTTGTACCGGCCAACCGCTGCGAGGGTCGATCACGTGTCCGTAGCGTTTTCCCTGGTGATAGAAAAACTGGTTGGCATCTCCGGAGGTTCCGATTGCTTTATTTTGTAACCAAACGTTTGCGAGTTGGCGTTGCGGGATTAGTGGATGGCGCAGTGCGATTTGCCATCCTCTGTTTTTCGTTGTCAAATTCTTGCGGTTGCCGTGAGCTAATATGGAACTGTGTCCGGCATGTAGCAAGTAGTTTTCAATCTGCTGGCTCGCAAAGTGTTGGTGGCAACGGTCCAAAGCGTAACCTTTGCCGATTCCACCGAGGTTAATTTCTAGTTGCGGATGATCGAATGAGACGGCGTTGTTTTTAAGCTGTAGGAATTGACAGCCAATGCTCTGTTTGGCGGAGATTATGTCCTCGGGCAGAGGTAAAGTGCTTTGCCGAGCATGAAATCCCCAGGTTTTAGACAGTGGTGTCGACGTGATATCGAAGGCGCCATCGGTTTCTTGCCAAATCTGTTTAGCCAAAAATAACAGCTGGAATACTTCAGGGGATATCGTCTGTGGATTTTCCGCTGCAAGTTGATTAATGCGGGTGATTTGCGACTCGGTGCGAAAAATGGACAGTTGTGATTCTAGTTCTTCGACTAGATCGAGTGCTTCGACGGCTGTTTCAGCGGATGAGTGTTGTTCGTCGGCGTTTAGCAAAATCTGAAACTGACAGGCCATAGCACGCCGCGAAATATCGAGTAGATATGTTTGTTCGTCAGGGTCGGAGGAGTTTCGCATTATTTAATTAATGATTCAACTAGTTGATTTTTTACATCAAGCCAACGGTTGCCTTTTGGATTGCCGAGAATAATAATATAGAGTAATAAGAGTCGCTAATAAACGTAGTGTGATGATAACACCTGAGAACTCTAGACACTCGGAAAACTATTTAGTTGCTAAGGCAGACAAAATTATGAAATCTAATTTACGACGACACTTATTGATAATTGGCCTGATGCTGATTGTCTGCCCAGTACTCTTTGTTTTCGGCCAAGACAAGTCGGATCCGAAACGAGTTAAATTTCCCGAGTTTAAAGATGAGGGTCGCATCAAGACTATTTTCTTCAGTAAAGTGTTAGAAAAGCTTGCTGGTGCTCGGCAAATTAACACAGCGCCGACCGTTGGTGGCGCTAATACCGGCAGCGTGGGTACCGATCCCGCCACTGGTGGTGGGATGACGGGAAAGTGGGCAGCATTGATCTCCGCGCCGACAATTGAAGATGAAGTGAAGGCGATCAAACTAGCGGTTGATAGAGGAGTCGATAAACCGTCGCAATTTTCCGGTGGTGGATATCAAAATGCCCGTTACCAATTCTCAATAGCGGCAGCGATGTTTGGGATTATCGCCGAGTTTGACGGCGACGTCCGTTGGAAGTCGCAATCGACTGGGATTCGTGACGTATTTGCTCGCACGGCTGGAAATTGCAAGGTTGGTAGTACTCAAGCCTATAACGAAGCGAGGCTGCGAAAAGCTGATTTACAGGATCTATTGGGAGGTGCAACGGTTGACGCCAAAACTAATGTGGAGGATTTCAACTGGTCGCGAGTTGTAGATCGCGCTCCGATGATGCAACGGCTTGAAGTTGCGGTGGACGAGCGGTTGTCGCCAATGACTTCCAGTGCCCAAGAGTTTGAGTCCAACAAAGAGACGATCTTACATGAAGCTGAAATTGTCGCAGCATTATCACATATTTTCACTCGTCCGCAAATGGAGGACGGTGACGACGAAGATTACGCAGGGTATGCGAACCAAATGAAATCTGGTGCCCTAGAACTACTTGACGCGATCAAGCTTGACGACGCAAATCGCGCTGCCAGTGCCGTGGGTGTGATGACTCAATCGTGCACTGATTGTCACGAGCTCTATCGATCGTGATCTAGGTCAATGGCTGGCATGCACAAGATGCATTGCTTACAAATCGAAACGAATGGAATCTTCTGATAGTACGCGAAACACCGCGTTAAATATCTTCGATATTGTGCCAAACGGGCAAATTTGCGACTCTTTGGAATCGTTAGAGTCGAAAAAACCGCCCCAACTGTTAAAAGAGCAAAAAACCGCGCCTTTTTACTGCACGATTTTGATTCTGTGATTATCCTGAATCAACACGAATTGCCGAAAATAATAGTATGATTCTGCACCCCTATCCGGGGGTAGCTGATTTGTCCTTTTCAAGTGAAATGACTCCTATGAAATCCCGCAATAACATGCTCAACCGAATCAACAAACGTCGTCGCAGCAGCTTCCTCGCTGCACTAAGCGTAGAAAACCTCGAAGCACGACAGATGCTTTACGGTGTAACGGATACTCCCCATGGGGCTAGTCCCTCCCACGATTTGGGCGATACAATTTCTGCCGAAGTATTTGTGTATGTCAACGGAGGATTGGTTGACCTACCAGCAAATCTAGGTGTGACTGGCGGAACCAATACAGCCTTCGTCCACACGTCGGCGGCGGGATCGACGATTAACATTTCACCTGCGGATATCGATGGTGACACGGTGGTCGACACGCCGACTTCCTATGCAACGCTGGATGATGTGTTTGCAACTTGGCGAGACAACGCGGGTGACGCCGGCAACAACACGTCCGCAACGTTTAGTGAAACTGAGTTACTAGGCAATGTTACGGACGCAACTAATACTGTCCGTATGTATGTCAATGGTACGCCCGTGCATTCCTACGAAGGCTATGAGATCCATGACAACGATCGCATTGTTTTGGATTTTGGATCCGCAGCAATTGTGGGATTGGACACAGCCCAAGGAACGATGCTATTGGAAATGTTGCCCAATGCCGCTCCCAATTCAGTAACGAACTTCTTGACTTATGTTTCCGATGATGATTACAACAGTTCTATAATCCATCGTTCGATACCGAGTTTTATCGTGCAAGGTGGTGGTTTTGCCACTCCCAGTACAACTCTAAACAGCGTGAATGACTTAACTTCAATTCCGACAAACGCGCCAGTAGTCAATGAATTCAGTGTTTCCAATACTCGTGGCACCGTTGCCATGGCCAAGCTAAGCGGAGACCCAGATAGTGCAACGAGCCAGTGGTTCGTAAACCTAGCTGACAACGCGAGCAACTTGGATAACCAAAACGGCGGATTCACGGTGTTTGCCCAAGTGCTTGATATGTCGGTACCGGACGCTATCGCAGCGATCGGTCGCCAGAATCTAGGGGGTGCGTTTACAGATTTGCCCGTTGCTCCTGGAAACCAATTAGTTGTTATCAGCGAGGCATTTGGCGACGGTGTTGTCAGTGGGCGAGTCTATGTAGATGAAGATCTAAACGGCATGTTCGATGCTGGCGAACAGACTTTACCAGGCCTGACGGTGTACAGTGATACCGATGGCGATGATGTTTTGGATGCCGATGAGTTTTCAGTGCTGACTGCTGCTGATGGGACGTATTTATTCCATCTCCCAAACGGGTCACATCAACTAAAACAGATAGTGCCTGCTCCCTTTAAACAAACTACACCAGCGGCAAATGCAGCGATTTCCTTTGACCTCGCCGTCGGGCAGACTCTGGCCGACCAGAACTTTATCAACCGAGTGGTTGAACCTCCCGCTTCGATTGATTTAGTAGCCGCATCGGATTCCGGTGTTGCTGACGACGATAATTCAACGGCCAATAATAATAGTTCAGTAGCAACTGGGCTGTCATTTGATGTGTCGGGTGTGGAAGACGGCGCATTGGTTCGCTTATTTGCGGGCACTCAGGAAATCGCGTCGGCCGTGGCCACCGGGAATTCGGTTAACATTACCACTGCTGGCAACCTCTTGTTGGCCGATGGGCCAACCGCAATAACTGCGACTCAAATATCCGAAGGTGTTGAGAGCTTAGCTTCAGCTGCTTTGGACATTACGATCGATTCAGCTGTCGGTGTGTTTGAGTCTGCGTTTCCAGCGAATCTACCTTTAGCCACGAATTTTTCATTCGATGTTGATAATACTGAAGAAGGTAGCACTGGGTTTAGTTACTCGCTGGCCGCTGCGGTAAGTGGCATGAGCATCGATGCAGCCTCAGGACAATTCACATGGCGGCCCACAGCGAACCAGTTAGGCGCCAACAGTTTTACCGTTCGTGCTACAGATGGAGCGGGAAACACACGCGATTTGGTTTCGAGCATGACTGTAACGGGTGACGCTTCGGTTCAGTATTCTGTGGAAGCGACGGATTTACAGGGCAGTCCTATCACCGAACTAACTGTTGGTGATTCGTTTATCTTACGACTATTAACGACGGATATAAGGACTACCCCACGCGGTGTGTTCTCCGGCTATACGGATATCGTGTGGCAAGATGAACTCGTAACCGCCGTTGGACCGTTTACATATGGCACTCAATATCCAAATGTTCACACCGGTGATTTTAGCAATGCAAATTTGATTGACGAAGCGGGTGCGACCGCTGGGTTCACGGAATTAGGTGGCGGGCAGTTCTTGGTGTTCAGTTTGCCAATGACCGCGAGCAATGCCGGCACCCTAACACTCGCCGCAGATCCTGCTGATAACTCTCCTCATACAGACACGTTACTTTTTGGCGTTAATGAGTCAATTAATACGGAATTGATTATTTACGATTCACTGCAGTTGCAGATCAATCTTGGATTTAGCCCCGGAGACGACATCTTCAATTTTGACGAGGATTCTTCGAATATCAGTTTGAATGTACTGACCAATGATGGCGATACAGATCCATCGACCTTGGTAATCTCGGATGTGACCACACCTTCTCAAGGTGGTACAGTTACAATTGCCGCCGGCGGAAAATCGTTGATTTACACGCCTGCCCCTGATTTCTTTGGTGAAGAGGTCTTTACCTACACAGCGGGAAACAACACGGGCGCGGCCTCGGCGACTGTTACGGTACAGGTGTTTCCAGTCCAGGATTTACCGACGGCAAATGATGACGTCATAACATCCGTCACTGAAGATGCAAGTAACGTAGCCCTAGACTTGCTAGCTAACGATACGATTGCGCCAGACGCAAATGAAACATTGAGCATTGTGTTTATAACTCAAGGCACTCAAGGCGGTACAGTCGCTTTGTCCGACAATGGAGATTTCGTGTTGTATACGCCAGTTGCTGATTTCGATGGCACTGATATTTTTACGTACACGATCCGAGACAGCAACGGGGGCGAGGACACTGCAACGGTTACCGTGAATCTACAGTCGGCGTCGGATGTGCCTACAGCTGGTGACGACGCATTCCCCGTGGATGAAGATGTAGTTGATTTCCCGCTAGACGTGCTCGACAATGATTCTAGCAATGCAGTAGGTGGTGGCGATGTGACCGTCGTTGCCGTCGGCACGCCTGATCAAGGCGGTGTTGTATCGATTGGTGCAGATGGATTGAACGTCTTGTACTCACCCGCACCGGATTTCTTCGGCACCGAAACCTTTAACTATACGATCAATGATGCGGGCGGTCTGTCAGCCCAAGCGACGGTAACAGTGACCGTTGGAAACATTGCAGACTCTCCGCAAGCAAATGACGATGCCTTTACGGTTGTGATTGATTCGCCGGGTGACGAACTGGATGTGCTGGCAAATGATACACATTTACCTGACCCCGCGGAATTGCTGACGATTACATCAGTTACGACTTCGTCAGAAGGTGGAACGATAAATATTATCAACAGTGGTAGCAGTTTGACCTACGCTCCACCATCAGGATTTTCCGGACAAGATACATTTAGTTATACAATTACTGATGAAGATGGATTAACCGACGACGCTGTCGTTTCAATTTCGATCTTTGATTATATTCCCGGTGGTTTAGCGGGATTGGTTTACATTGACGCCGACGGCGATGGAATGCAGGGCGCTAACGAGTTAGTCCTTGGTGGAATACGGGTCCACTTGACCGGCACAACGAGCGACGGTGAGAGCATCGATCTCGAGATGTTAACGTCAGACCAAGGGCTTTATGAGTTCGCGGATTTGCAATCAGGGTCCTATACCGTGACACAAACGCAACCAAGTTTTTTGGTCGACGGTGGTTTCCAAGGTGCATCACCGGATATTACGTTTAGTTCCAATTCATATTCTATCGAGCTTGCCCCTGGGCAGGAGATATCCGACGGAGACTTTACCGAAAAGGGCCGCGAAGCGAGCACGCTGACGTTGTTTGACTTCTTTAATCGTCCAACGCCGCCGACGCTCATCGGTTCGTTCGGTGATGCTGTCGAAGAACAATGGATCGCTGCTCATCCTGCTTGGGTTGATTTTCAAGACACTTCGGTAGTATGGGATGGTGGCAGTCATACATTGGTGGTGGACGTTGTGCGTGATGATGCATCCACGGATTACGGCGTGCTAAGCCCCGAAGCTGGCGATGGAATACGTCAAGTATCAGATGAAGCTGACACCGCTGTTATTTTCGTGACAGGGCTTCCGGATACATATGGCATCGAGTCGCAAGCAACGGTTGACGATGGCGATGGAATCCCCGAATCCGAAAAGGTTCCCGATTTTAGCCTGGAAGATGTCAATACAACATCGCCGCTGGTTGGCACGAATGTGTCGCCACGAGATTACGATGGCAACGTGACAGCGTTCTATTTTGGACTGGCAACGTGCAGCTATTGTACCGATCAATTCGGCCACCTAAACACAATGCAAAATGACTTTGATAGCAATGACCCGAGTCTGGGTATTGAAATAGTCGGAATCAATCTTGCTGGACGTGAGTCGGGCAATGCGTCGATCACTGCAGGGAATGATATTCCGTGGTTGCAGGATGTAGATCTAGATGAGAACGGTGAAGCGGATGCGTGGGAAGATTGGCAAGCTCAACTACGTGATGTGATTATCGTAGACTCTCAGAACAAAGAAGTGTCGAAGATCAATCTTACGTCGAATGATTTGGCTGATACGGCAAACTACACGCTGTTGCGTACGATGATTACCGATGCCTTAGCAGCCGAGTCGGAAGCGGAAGCAGAGTTGACTGAGGCAGCTGTACCATCCGTACAAGACACAATTGACACGATCGCAGAAGCTCAGAGTACGCAGCCAATGGAAACAGTAACAGCTCATGATTTGGCGCTGTCGAATTGGTTCTAGACCAATAATTAGCATGACGTCAGATATCGAATAAATATCCGTCTGTGTTACGGCGTGTTGAGGCATTGGATCCGCTCACCGCCGCCGGCAGTGATTGCTTAATACCGTAGCGTGATGCCCATGCTTAGCGATTGGGCCCAATAGTGGTCGACCGTGAAGGGCATGGCCGGTTGTCCAGAACTACCTGTTGAATCGACGTTAAGATCGATCTGATTACCAGGTTGTACTGCGTGCCCCCAGTAGAGGAGTGAATACCCGACTGAGAAATCCAAAGCGTCGTTCAGGTGATGTGTATAACGCGCGCTGAATTCAGGAATGGTAGTGAACCGAGATTGTTCAAATGTACCTTGGTTTGATGCGGCTACCAGCAAACCATTGGTGGTGCTCGTGCCGCCGCCCGGGTCGGTGATCGTGGTGATGCCTGTCGTGCTGATGCGGTGCGTGACTCCGCCAATCCCTACTTTTGCAAGGAATGAGATAGTATAGTTGCCACCGTCGATTTCCGACGTTAGACCGACTAACCAGCCATGAAACTCGTTGGTCGTGCGAAATGCATCTCGAACTTCCAATTGAGTTCCAATGGGAATTCCATTGCGACCGTCAAGATTAGTGGAAAGACTGTGAATAGCGATGCTCTCGCTAAATCGACTGAATTGGTATCCAGTCAAAAAGTTGATTCTTGCCCTGCCAGTAGATCTCCACGGCCGCATGATGTAGACCTCTGTACCAAACATCTCGGATGTAGAATCGAGCGTCAAAGTCCCTGATTCACTGCTCGGGTAGTTCACTGGAAGCGATTGTTGTTCGCCAGCATCAATATTGAAAAAGGGGCGAGTTACAATCGCGTCGGTAAACGTCAGACGTGACCCAGCGTCAGCTAGACCATAAAAACGAGCTCCGATGGCGGTTTCCGTGCCAGGAATCCAGCGGCCGAAGTCAATACGGCCTCCGGGTGAAGCGTCGTCGTTAAGTTCGTTTCCACCGAGCAAGGACGATGTTGTGGAAAGTCCTAATACGCCAGCGTCCTCAAGTGAGGTTCCCGCGGAACTAGTTGTGGCTAAGGCGGGAATATGTGTGCCACGCCGCCAAGAAATTAAGTAATCAAGTCGTACCCACTTACCAACTTGATCAGTATTACCTGAGCGGAATCCGTTGAATAACATTATGTCACGTTCGTATAAATCTAAGTTTATCGCACGCAAAAATCCGGTGCGGTTGCGGTCCTTAGTTTGACCAAAAATATCATCCAAGTTGATTCTGTTTGTGCTGGAGGTGTCGCCTGAATCAGTACCACTGGTATTTGTGTCGTCCGTGGTCTCAAGCAGCGGTTCTTCTTCGCCGATGATTACGCCCGTTGCTTCTCGCAAGAGAACTTCAGCTTCAGCGTTGAGGATCGGTAGCTGGGCAGCATTGGATTGAGGAAACAAGCTTGTTGGGGTCGATGTGTCTTGAGCAAAACATAGAGTACTCGACAATGCGAGAAATGTCGTAATTAAGTATTTCACAATAGAGATCTTACTTATGCATAAAGGGACAGTTAGTCTTCTAATCGAGGTGCAATAGTAACGATTAATCTACTTGCAGGGAATACGAATTACGAGTTTGATGTGGCTTTAAGTATCGCTACTAAATGGCGAATTATCAAAAATCTATTTACAAAAAATGTCGTCGCGTGGTAAAATAAATAAACGAGGTAATTTTTGTGGTTTTGAAGTGAACAATATACAGAATCTGGGTAGCTGATGCCGATTCTATAAGAGACACAATTTGTTGGAGGTAGGTAAAATGAAGAAGATATTACTTGGGTTACTGATCACAACTGCATTTGCATTGCCAGCAGCGGATACTGTGATGGCTGTTGAAAGTGAAGGGCCGTTATTTAAACAACCAATATTGTTTCGCAAGGCAAAAGCCTATCGTCGCGAAGTGCTTAAACAAGAGCTTAAAACTGAGCTCTACGGCGAACTTGGAACGAAGCTCGATAAAGATGTTGCCGTTGCAGCTAACGAAATTCGAACAGCTCTGCAAACGCAAGTCGCGCAAGAAAGCAAGAAGCTGCAAAACCAAGCAGCGGATCACGCTAAAAATCTAGCAGCTGGTAACAATGCTTTCCAGGCAAAACTAGCAGCTGGTAACAATGCGTTCCAGGCAAAACTGACCGCTGACAATAATGCGTTCCAAGGAAAAATGGTGGCAGGTGCTAACAAGTTCAAAGCAGAATTGAATAGTAGCAACGGTGCGTTCCAGCAAGAGTTGACGAAGGCCAATCAACAGCTTCGAAAACGTTTTGTGGATGCCTATAAAAAAGCAAACGAAGAACTAGCTACGACTAACAAATCTCAAGCCGAAGCCAACGCAAAACTCATTGCTGAGTTATCAACTGCAACTGGAGACATGCTTGCGAAGAAAGTCGTCGAGCTTGGCAACCAACTTGCCGCTGACAATCAAGCCGCAGTGGCAAAGGAAGTTAAAGCACTTGTTGTCAAAATCGACAAAGAGTTGGTGCTTGCAGTAGCTCAAGCTCAGCAATCTACAGAGCCTGCACCCGAGCCTGCTCCAGAGCCTGCTCCAGAACAGCAAAACGCTGTGTCAGCAGAACCAACTGTGGTTAAGGACGACGACACCGAATAGTATCAGCGGTTCATCGAAAAGCCTTACATACTTCAGCCCCTTTGATTCGAAATAGATCGGATCAAGGGGCTTTTTTGTGTTGCAGGCGATTCATAATCAATTTCGCCCCTGCTGTCGGCCACTTCGATTGAGCTAAGAAACCGGAATTTTTCTCCTGCTGATATTGAGAAAGGTTGTGACGCTTGCGATAATGGATTAATCGCCCCACATCTAAAGACACTTACATTCCCACCAATATTTCCTCCCTGCAAGAAAGTAGATCATGTACATTGATCACAATCTCCGTTGGGCGTTGCCCTTCGCAATACTTTTAATTGCCTCAACCGTAACAGCTGAGATCCAGGTATTTCCTAAATCGATCGATTTGCGATACCAAACTGGGGAACAACGGTTGATTGTATTACAACACAGCGAGGGTGTTACTCAGGAGGTTACCGCTGAAGCAAGTTTTCGAGCGGACAAGCCAAACATCGTTACGGTGTCGCCCACTGGAGTTATTTCGACAGTTGGCAACGGTAGTACTGAACTTCGAATACGCTTTGATAAACAGACCGTTTTGATTCCCGTAACGGTAACTGACGCAGCACAGCACGCGCCAGTGTCATTTAATTTGCATATTCAGCCGATTTTAGCGGCGCGTGGGTGTAGCACCGGCGCTTGTCACGGTAAAGCTCGCGGTCAAAACGGATTTCAACTGTCGTTGTTAGGATTTGATTCTCAATTTGATTTTGATGCCTTAACGCGGGAAGCTCGGGGTCGCCGAGTCTTTCCGGCCGCGCCGATTGAAAGTCTTGTTCTCCGCAAAGGGTCCGGCCAAATTCCGCACGGAGGTGGAGTGCGATTGCCGAGCGACAGTGATGACTACGCCACGCTCTTAAGATGGATCAACAACGGAACACCCCTTGCGATCGAAAGTGAGCCAACGCTTGTAAGTGTGGAAGTATTTCCACAGCAGCGTAGTATGAAACCTAGCGAACAGCAGCAGTTGATTGTCATGGCTGAGTATTCCGACGGAAACCGCAATGATGTTACGGGGCAATCGGCATTCCAGTCGAACGAAAACACAATTGTGGAGGTGAACGACCACGGCAAAATTACGGCGGGGCCGATCCCAGGCGAATCTACCATCATGGTGCGATTCATGGGAACGTTTGCCACCTGTCGCGTCTTGATACCGCTACTCGGTGACGTAGCACCTGAATACTACAGCGAACTACAACGCAATAATTTTATCGATCCGCTGGTCTACGATAAATTGCAATTGTTGGGAATTACTTTATCGGAGACATCCGCAGATCAAACGTATGTGCGTCGTGTGTTTATTGATGTAATTGGGCGACTGCCAAGTCCATCTGAAACAGAGCAGTTTATAGCGAACCAGGATGAATCTAAACGCGAGGACCTTGTTGACTGGCTATTGGAGCAACCCGAGTACGTAGACCATTGGGCAAATAAGTGGGTGGATCTGTTGCGTCCGAATCCATATCGAGTTGGTATTAAAGCGGTATTGAATTATGACAATTGGATACGTCAAGCGTTTCGTGAAAATCGGCCGTACGATGAATTTGTACGCGGATTGGTTGCTGCTGAAGGTAGCACGTACCGAAACGGCGCTGCGACATTGTTTCGTGACCGGCGATCCCCGGATGAAATTGCGACTCTGATTAGCCAATTATTTCTCGGCATTCGTTTGGACTGTGCAAAATGTCATCACCACCCATTTGAGCGTTGGAGTCAGGAAGATTTCTATTCGTTTGCGGCCTATTTTTCGCACGTTGGACGAAAAGGCACGGGTTTGTCACCGCCAATTTCCGGAAGTGAAGAAGTGGTTTTGGGTGCAAAATCCGGAAGTGTTACACACCCGCGAACCAATGAAGTTTTAAGCCCCCGTCCGCTGTTCGGTGAAAACAATCTTTCAGAAGAAGATATGCTGAATGATTACACACTACGTCACAAATTAGTCGATTGGATGGTCACCAAAGATAATGAATTTTTTGCCGGTGTCATGGTGAACCGGATTTGGGCAGATCTTATGGGCCGTGGCTTGTTTGAGCCAGTTGATGACTTGCGTGCGACAAATCCGGCATCGAATGAACCGCTGCTTAAGAGCTTGGGGAAATATTTTTCAGATAATGACTACGACATCAAAAAGCTAATTGCGGTAATTGCAAAATCACATGTCTACGAACTCAGTTCGGCAGCTACAGAAAGAAATATCGCTGATACTCAGAATTATTCGCGTCACTATCGACAGCGATTGCGTGCCGAAGTTTTGCTTGATGCGGTAGCCGACATAACCCAAATCCCAAATAAATTCTCCGCAATGCCAACAGGGTCTCGATCCAATCAAATCTGGACACATCGTGTTAGCAGTTTGTTTTTAGATACGTTTGGTCGACCAGACCCGAACCAAGACCCGCCTTGCGAAAGGACGACGGAATCGACGGTGACGCAGGCATTGCACATGATGAATGCTCCACAAATTCACGCAAACATCATCAGTGACGACGGAAGATTGGCAGCGTTAGCAGCTCGAAAAGAATTAACGAGTGAAGAGATCGTCGCCCAAATATATTTGTTGGCGTACAGTCGGCGACCGACAGACGAAGAGCTTGGGATCTGTCAGGATATTTTTAGCCAAGAGGGAACGACTCGGCGGCAAGCAGCGGAAACGATTCTGTGGGCATTGATGAACACTCCTGAATTTATAATCAAGGATTAATTGATGGCACAGTTAGCTCCTAGAGGTTGGTTAGCGAATCGTGTAACAACTGTTACGGCAACGTGTTTAATTATCATTGGACTTGTTTCCACTGCAGTACAGGCCGCTGCACCAACTGTCACACATCTATACCCGTGGGGCTTGCAACAGGGCACGACGGAAGAAATAACCGTTAAGGGGAGTTGGACGAAGTGGCCACTTGAGGTGGCAGGTGAGCTACCCGCTGGGCTGAAAATCACAATGCTGGAAACCGCAGGTAAGCTTTCCGTTGAGTCGTCCGCTGAAGTTCGTGCTGGTGTATACCATTTTCGTCTTTTTGATGGGGAAGGAGCCACTAAGGTAATTCCGCTGATCGTAGGTGCGGTCGCCGAATTGCGTGAAAAGGAACCCAATGGTAATCCCGGCGAGGGCACCCAAGTTACTTTGCCGGCAGTTATTAACGGGCAATTAAAAGAGTCTGCGGATGTTGATATTTTTCTAGTCGATTTAGCCGAGAGTGAAACCTTATCGCTGTTAGTAGTTGCAAACAACATTCTCGGTGTAGCGATGGACGCAATCATTCAAGTGTGTGATAGCCGCGGATTTGTACTTGCTCAAAATGATGACGAACGAGGGTTAGATCCTCAGTTGTCCTATACAGCTAAGCGTAGTGGTATGATCCAGATAAGAATATTTGCATTTCCCGAAGCGACGAACTCAACGATCGCTTTTTCATCAAACGCAGATTACGTATATCGCTTGACGGCCACAACCAAACGATTGCTCGACTTTTGTTTGCCACTTTCCGTTTCAACGGAGGCCGTGAGCTTGCAGTTACAGGGGACCGGATTCGCAAAAGAGTCTCTGCAATGGACAGGTGCGGTTGAGAGGCCTTACGTGTCGCTTGCCGGCGTCCCTGGCACCGTCTACGTTCCGTTAACCACGGGAGCAGTGGTGGTTGCCACAGAGCAATCTAGCATTGAATCTCCGCAGGTTGTCGCTTTACCCGCCAGTATTAGCGGTGTTATCGAAAAGCGCGAAGACCAGGATGTGTTCCTATTTGAAAATCTAAAGAAAGGCGAGTCATTGGTTGTTGGCTTATTTGCTCGTTCGCTAGGTTTTCCAACGGATCCTTTAGTTGAAATCTATGATAGCACGGGGAAACTACTGTCCACGCAAGACGACAAAGATCGTGCAACTCGTGATCCTGCTTTTACCTATAAGATTCCAGCAGACGGCGCGTATCAAATAAGTATTCGGGACTTACATCGTGTGGGCGGTCCACGCTACGCCTATCGTATGGAAGTCGCCAAACTGCAGCCAAGTGTGAAATTAACACTACAGTCTGGCGAGTTTGTTAAAACAGGCGAGAAGTTAGAAATTGAGGTAACCGTCTCACGCTTAGGTGGATTTGCAGATGAACTGATGATTGCCATTGATGGACTTCCCGAGGGAGTAAGCATTGAAGCAGTAAAATCTGAAGGCAGCGGCGACAGCTCAAAGAAGGTGAAGCTTGTTTTGACAGGAAAGTGGCCATCGTTTTCTGTACCTATTCGAATCGTTGGTACTGGGAACGAAGGACAATTTCAAGTGATTGCCGAATACGCGGTGGCCAAATCAATAATCGCTCGGACTGATCCTTGGCTGACTTCTGTTTCAGCCGAATAGAACCTGTGCTGACCGTGTCGCTAGCTGTGCATAATGATGCCGCCGTCAACGTTGATCGTCTGGCCAGTGATGTTAGCAGCACCGGTAGAGGCAAGAAACAGGGCGGTGGCAGCAATTTCTTCGGGTGTTTGCCAGCGTGCTAATGGGCAGATATCTTTTAGCTTATCTTGACCCCATTGTTCGTAATCGAGTTTGTCAGATTCAGCTTGTTGGTCATTCCACGCTTGCCAGACGCCGCGATTTAACGAAGTTTGAATCATGCCGGGTGCGATGGCATTTGCCCGAATTCCAAAGGGCGCTAAGTCTTTAGCGACGACTTGCATGAAGTTAATCAAACCCGCCTTAGCGGCACTATAGGGCGGATCGGATTGGGAACCCATTTGCCCAGCGATTGACGCGATGAAAAGCATTGTAGAGTCGACGGTCTGGGCAGAGTTATCACGGAGTACCGCTGAGAACGCGTGCGCTATGTTGACCGCTCCCATTAAATTAACGTCTAACACTTGTTTCCAATCAGCGGGGTGCATATTCCAAAAGGGAAAACCAAATTTCCCTGACCCCGCGCCGGCGGAGTAAACCACATGCTGCAGGCGTTGCTGTGACTCGGGTAGCAGTTCGGTAATATTCTCAGCGAGTCGCGCCACCGCTGGTAGATCAGTCGCATCCAATACCGTCGCCTCTAGAGAAGCTTGTGGTAAATCCACTCGGATTTGTTGTGTCGTATCGTGAACAGAATCACTTAAATCGGCAAGAATTACATGGTAGTGGTTAGCGGCGAAGGTACGAGCGATCGCTTTCCCAATGCCTTGAGCAGCGCCAATCACGAGAATGGATGCCGGTGTATTGTCTGAAGTCATCGTGTGCTTATCGGAGTGCGGTGTTATTGAGGCGGTGGTGTGCAGAGCTCGATTGCATGCCCATCAGGGTCGTGCAAAAAAAGCTGCTCAGCGCCGTCAGGGCGAGTGCGGCGAGGATAAGTTTCCACATTGAGATTGTGCAGATGTTGTTCCCAGGCGTCCATGTCATCAATCATCAGGGCGTAGTGATTTCCACGAGGTGCCGCGATCACTTCGTCTTGTCGATTACCGATAATATGCAGTTCTTGCTCTCGTCCGAGCCGAAACCATGCGCCTGGAAAATCAAATGCTGGCCGCGCAAGTTGTTCAAGCTGCATGACGTTGGCATAAAAATCGCAAGTCCGCTCGACATCCTCGACACTAATGGCGACGTGATTAATTTCAAGTGTTTTCATGTGAACATCTATTCCTCAATGCAAAGCGAAAAGGTTTAGCCGTATAAGTTGGTAGCTTCTGCCGCTGAAAGTTTACGAGCACGAATCGAACCGTCATCCAAGGCTTCACCGTTCGGGTCAATGTAAACTCGACCACTGGTGCCATTATTTAGATTGAGCACGTGGATATTAAAAATATATCCTTGCTCTGCGGTCGTTTTGAACCAATGGACATTATCTTGCTTGTCAGTAATCGATGAAACATCACCTTGTTTAAACGTTTCGTTGATTGTTGGTTTAATGATCATATGCGATTGGGTATCTTCGAGGCGGTCGTAGTGGCGTCCATGAAAAGAACCCTGTAGCACCAAGAACGCTGTGGCCATATTGTCGTGTCCGTGGGGTACAACACTTTGACCTTTTTTGAGTTTAAATATCTGATGACCAAAGATTAGATTCGTCGGTAACCCTTCGACTTCAGGAAATCGAAAACGAATAGCACGTTCTCCTTTTTCTCGGAATGGAGTTTGCGAAATCCTGCCATTAAAATCTATAAACTCTAACAAGTCCTTTAGATTAACTTGCTTGAATAGTTTCTCACATTGAGTTTTCCATTGCGTTTGAGTTAGTTTAGTGCCCTTAAGATCTTGAGCGATCGTATTGAGCTCTTTAAGCCATTTAGCAGTCACTGGTTGAATGTCTTTCGCAAACAATTCTGCCCCAAAGAGAGTCTCGAGTAGGGAAAAGGTAAGAAGAGATTGGATCGCCGTCCCTTGGAATTGCCGCCTCGTTATATCTGATTTCATATCATTCTCCTTAGTTTAGTAAAGCGCTTTCTGATAACTTGCATGTCGAATTACTCCCATTCGCCAAATTCAACAGGAATGGCCATTTTTTCCGACATCGTGTAATAGACCATTTGTACGGGGCCTTTTTGAGCCAATTTATATTGGCTTAGAAGTTCCTCGGGTGTATGAACTTCAGCCAGATTCATTGTACTGACGATGTGTCCTTTTCGCAGACCAGCGAGATAAAGAGGGCAGGTCGGTTTAACGTCCGTAACGAGTACTCCACCAGTGTGTTTGACGAAAGAAACTTGTAGTTCATCTTGATTGACTTTGTCAATTTTTGAGCTGCGGGGTGATCCGAGCCTTAGTATATGTACGACAGATTTTTCGCCCGCCGCGTAATCGCTGATGATTTTGCGAAGGTCAAGAAATGACTCAACTTTACGATCGTCGAAGCCAGTGACGATATCGCCTACAAGCAGACCACCTTTGTCAGCTGCCGTACCGTCTTGGACACTCTCAATATAACAAGGGCCTGGTGGTTGTCGGCAGCCAACACCGAGGAAAGCACCTTGGCGATAATCTACATCGGCTTGAGCGCCTTGTCGAATCGATTCGGCTGCCTCTTTTGTGCCTAATGTGCCGTATAGTTTGACGTACTGCAGTTGAGTCATAGATGTGAGGTGTTGCAGGCCAGTGTCAGTGATCGGGCAATATCGCAGATCCAGATTTGCGAGTTGTTTGAGGTGGCGAACTTCGGAGAACAGTTGATCTTGTAGTTTGCAGCGTTTGAACACCAAGGATTCGAGGTTTCGCATTTTGCCGATGATGGGCATCCAATTACCAGACAGGTCCATTCCTTCGATGAGTAGTTCTTGGGCAGTGGTGATCCAAGTTAACAAGTACAAATCTTCGTCCGTACCACGCCATGAGGTATTTAGATACATGCGGATTACGTATTTTGAGTTGGGCCCAATGCGAGTGTAAACGCGTTCAATCCAGCCTCCGAGCTTGCGAAATTCGGCCAACGCTTCTTCTTCACGGATTTTGTTTATTCGAGTGAGGGCTGTCGCCGCACGGCGAGCGATGCGGTTATCGGTGGATTGTGCCAGTACGTCTAACGTTTGTTTGGCGCCGTTGCTGGGGCCAAACCGAGTGGTTTTTACTTGCAGTGACAATTGAACTAAGACATGAATTGACCGTGTGAGACCCTCATAGTTTTGTTTGGGGATGTTCTGTTCGAGCAAGGGAATTACAGATGTACCGCGGTCGATCAATTCTAGTGTCGCTGTTTCTCGTTGGATAAATTTGCGAGCGGAGAGATCGTCGATAAGTTGTTGCAAACTAGTCGGATCATCAGCGAGAACTGCTGGTGCAAGCCAACCCACTAGCATGCAAGCCGTTGTGATGCTTAGTATTGTTCGAATTGTAACGGATTGAGTTTTCATGGTTGGAATAGCGATGAACAAGTGGTTTTCCAGTGTTTATATTAACAGATAACGCAAAGTTGTGGGTCCGCCAATAATACGCTTTCCGAGGGATGCGGAGCAATCTTAGACTATGAATTATCACAAATGCAAAAAATAAGCTAGCTTCAATAATTCTCAATTGCCGTGAAGGACTCTGATGGCATAAGATGGAAGCTGTGGAGGATTGCGAACGTTTGGATCGTTGTCCGGTTTGGATTGAGGTTACTGACGTCTGTTAGGTGGAGAAGTTTAGTGAAACGAGTGCTGGTGTTATTGTTGTTTATTGCTATGTTTGGGTGCCTGGGGTCTTTTGAAACAGCCAGTGGTGATCAAGCATTGCTGACGTTACGTCAACAAACCATCATGCAATACGCTCGGCAAGGTCGATTAGACTCGGACACGCGGAATAAAATATTTGCCGCCACAGATGCTACCGCATTGCAAACATTGATCTCTAAGCTAGACGACGCGTATCTTAATGGCCTCCCAGTCGATGGCCGAGTCTGCATGGATTATTTAGTGAAAATGGTCGCCATAGGCAGACGTTATAGTGGTTCCCCGGGGATGGATGAACAACGCAAGATGCTGGTGAAGTATTTCCAAGGATGCGGGGCAACGGTTGTCGAGCAGTCGTTTAACGCGAGGAACCCCGTGACTAGCCAGCCTGTTGAGTCTGTGAAAATGACCAATCTGATTGTGCAATGGCATCCGGACAGACAAAAGCGAGTATTAATTTGCGCGCATTACGATACTCGACCGTTTCCGGATAATGATCCCATCGTCGCCAATCGAAAAGGGTTGTTTGTGGGGGCCAACGATGGTGCAAGCGGCGTTGCCGTGTTGTGTGGCTTGGCACCGCATATGGAAAAATTAAAGGGTAAAGTCGGAGTTGACTTTGTGTTGTTTGATGGAGAAGAACTCGTGTACGACAGTAATCGCGATCCCTTCTTTCTAGGCTCAACACATTTCGCTCGAGAATACGTGGCGCTGCCCCCGACGTATCGGTATGAGGCAGGAATCTTGTTGGACATGGTTGGCGATGCAAATTTGCAAATCTATCAAGAAATTAATAGCCGACGTTTTGCACCGCAGTTAATTCAACAGTTTTGGGCAACAGCGCGGCGGATAAATGTCAAAGAGTTCTACGCGCAAACTCGGCATGAAGTACGTGATGATCATTTGCCATTAAATGAAATCGCGAAAATCCCAACGATTGACATAATCGATTTTGATTATCCAAGCGCGCGTCACCGTGAAACGTATTGGCATACGACAGAGGACACACCCGATAAATGTTCTGCTGTCTCATTAGCCCATGTTGGTTGCGTGACATTGGCCTGGCTGCAAAGTATCCAGTAACCGCTGGAGTATTGCATTGGCTAACATCTACTCGATCGTCGATGTTTAAAAATATACCGAGTTGGAATCAATGATATGAAGTTCAAGATTGCACTATACCCAGGCGACGGAATCGGCCCAGATGTGTTAGCACAGGCGGAACGGCTGATGCATCGAGTCGGTGAATTACAGGACATTACCTTTGACTGCACGACATTCGATTGGGGGATGGATTATTGGCACAAGCATGGGCAACTAGTGCCTGACGATTTCTTGGCACAACTACAAGGCATGGATGCAATACTACTGGGAGCGGTCGGGTGGCCAGATCTTCTACCGGATCATGAAACGCTCGCGCCCTTGGTGCAGATACGCCAATCATTTGATCAATACGCCTGCGTAAGGCCGGCGCGATTATGCCGAGGGCTAGACAGCGTACTGGCTGGCCGCAGTCACGAGGATATTGATTTTGTCGTTATTCGTGAAAATTCAGAAGGTGAATATATCGATAATGGCGGACGGTTTAAGCAGGGCAGCGTCGATGAAGTAGCTGTTCAAACAGCAGTACACACTCGTAAAGGCGTGGAGCGAATTCTGCGTTATGCATTTGAGTTAGCTCAGCAACGACGTGGGCGATTAACGATGGTTACCAAGTCGAATGCATTGAAGTACTCGTATGTAATGTGGGACGACATTCTGGCGGAGATCCGTGGAGATTATCCGGATGTCAAGGAAGTCGCTAAAATGCACTGTGACGCGGCGGTCATGAATTTTGTTCGGCATCCAAATGAGTTTGATGTTGTTGTGGCCTCCAATCTGTTTGGAGATTTATTGACGGATCTCGGAGGTATACTCGGCGGTGGATTGGGATTGGCTCCGAGTTGCAATGTGAACCCGACTAACGAATTTCCGTCGATGTTCGAACCGGTGCACGGTTCGGCTCCGGATATCGCTGGGCAAGGCATCGCGAACCCAATTGCTTGTATCTTGAGTTTAGCAATGATGTTTGATCATTTGCAATGTAGCAACGCCTCGGAGATCGTCCGTCAGGCCGTTGAAGCGGCGCTGCTCAATGGCAGCAAAACTCCTGATCTCGGTGGGGAATTGACTACTGAGCAAATGGGTGACGCGGTTTTGGAACAGCTGTAAAAGGGAACCAATTAATAGTCGTTTCCGCTGAAGTTTATGTGTTAAACTTTGCAGATTTTATCGATTGTAGGGCCACCAAACCCCGATGTTTTCAATAGTTATGCTCGTCCTGAGCGTAGCAACAACGTTTGAATTCAGTGGAGGGAATCGGATGTGTTCCGGAAAAATAGCTAATCGATGGTCACTTATGATTATGGCCATGACATTAATTTCTGCTGTCGGCTGTGCTGGATCCTGTGGATGCTTGCGGGATGGATTTTCAGGTCGTTTGCCTAGTCCAGTGGTGCTTGAAGAGACGGTCGTCGATCACGACTGGCAGCGGTCTGAAGTTGAAATGCTAGCTACTATTAAGGAATCTAAACTCGTGTCTAGCATCGAGCAGCATGGCAATGCGAGACCATTACAGTTGCGTAAGGGCATCGAAGCCCGTGGTCGCAAAAACGGATGTGGTGAGTTCTTCTGGAGTTCTTGGCACAACGATCCTCCGGCATTAGCAGACTACGCCATGCCTACCGAGTAACCGTCGTTGGGAATCTGGCGAGGGTTATTTCGCTTCAAAGTCTCCAGCTGTAATCACAATCAGCTTTTCAGGCAACATGTACTTGCGAGCTGCTGCATTAACTTGTTCTACGCTCAACGCTTGAATGGCAATTTCGAGATCCTTGGTTGTTTGGATATCACGTTGTTGCACGACTAGTGAATTCAAGAGTCCGAGCATCCCGCTATCAGTTGCTCGAGATACGGCATTACTCTGCATGATCGCCTCTTTTGCTTTCTTAAGTTCGGCGGCAGTAATTCCCTCTTTACGCAACAAATCAACTTCCTCGCGTATTGCAGCAACCACTTTATCTGAGTTGGCTGGATTAGAGATTGCATACATCATGAAACGTCCGAGGTCCTTAAACGCGTAGGTTCGATACATCGATGCAACGCCGTAGGAAAGCCCATCTTTCTGTCGCACACGGTCAGCCAATCGCGATGACAAACTACCGCCTCCGAGTATTTGATTGGCGACAATCAAGGCAGCGTAATCCTTATTCATGCGTCCGACAGGCACTTGGTGGGCTGCGATGTAGAAAGCGTTTTTCTTTCCGGGCGTGAGGATGGATTCATGACGTCCCTTGACATCCGGAAACGCTGACGAGTCAATGCGAACATACTCCACCTTCGTCGCCAGTTTTGCGATAGCATTTGTGACGGCGGGTAATAGTTCCGCTGCTGTAAAATCTCCCACGACAATTAGTTCACCGGAGCCATTGCCAATTTGAGTTGCGTAAAGTTCCTTGATGTCGTCAAGCTTTATCGATTTAAGCCGCACGATTTGTTCTTCGACTGTATGTGACGCTCGAATATCGTTCTTATCATACGGTGTCATGGTTCGCGCTAGCAAACTCATGGCAAGTGCTTGAGGATCGGCTTTGGATGCTTCCAAACTGGTGATCGATTGTTGACGCAGGACCTCAAACTCATCTTCTGGAAATGAAGGTGCTTGTAATACTTGAGTCATGATTGCCAATACTGCCGGCAGCGTTTCGCGTTTCGCAGTTATCGAGATTGTGAGTGACCCAGCGGATCCTCCGAAGGAGAGTGACGCACTGAGTTGGTCTAACGCATCCTGAATCTGTTGATGATTCATAGATTCGGTACCTCGCATCATCATCGATCCCAAGAAACTAGCGGCGCTGTCATGCTTTAATAGACTCTCGGCGTTACCGTAATTAAGGCTTAGACTTAGCATAACTTGTTCACCGCGACTTTTCTTGGCGAGCAAGGCGGTCTGGATACCGGAGGGCGTTTCGTCGCGCGTCGTTCGTTTATCAATATTATCCAACGTGGTTTCAAATTGTTCACCTTGAGCGATCGATTTGCGACCTTGATAATCTTTTACCATCGCTGCAATATCAGGTGTACTAGGAATCGTTACATACTGTGGTGCTTCCGTGGGAATAAAAAGCCCAGTCGTGCGGTTATTGGCACCCATGTATAGTTTTGCAACTCGTTGAACATCTGCGGCCGTTACTTTTTCCACTCGATCTCGATACAGAAAGAATAGACGCCAGTCACCCTGAGCCGCCCAGTTACTTAGTTGAACGGCGACGCGAGAGGTATTGTTGAGCGATTGCTCACGTTGTTTTTTGATTTGCTGAACAACTCGCTGTACTTCTTCGTCGGAAACTCCGCTTTCAGCAATCTTGTCAATTTCAGCGATCATGGTGGACTGAACTTCTTCGACGTTTTCTTTTTCAGCTGCCTGCGAATAGAAGATCATGATGCCAGGGTCGCGTTGAGCAAAGGTGCCACCCACGATACTGCTTGCAATCTTCGTTTCCACGAGTGCTTTGTACAGGCGACCTGCTGGTTCAGTTGAGAGGATGTAACTCAATACATCGACTGCAGCGAAGTCTTCATGAGCAGAGGCAGGAACGTGATACACGAGACCGGCGATTGCGACTTCACCGGTACGCTGCAATTTCACACTGCGTTCACCGTCTTGTGGGGGCTCGATCGTATAGGTCTTGTCAAGTGTACGTGTCGGTGCTGGAATAGCCCCAAAATGTTGCTTGGTAAATTCGAGTGCTTTGGCTTTGTCAAACTGACCAGCGATGATCAGCAAAGCGTTATCAGGTTGATAGTATTTGCGATAAAAAGCACGCAAATTTGGTAAGGGCACTAGTTCGATATCGCTCTTGTTACCGATGGTCGACTTTCCATAATTGTGCCAATCAAACGCCGCAGATGTCATGCGTTGCATCAGAATACGACTGGGACTATTTTCCCCTCGCTCGAACTCGTTACGGACAACTGAGAATTCGGATTGGAGGTCGGATCCTTTGATGTAACTATTGATCATACGATCAGCTTCGAGCTTAATCGCAAATTCGAGATTCTCATTCCCTGCCGGCAGTGTTTCGTAATAATTAGTTCGGTCTAGAGAAGTGGTACCGTTAAAACGAGCGCCTTTTTCAGTGAGTAGTCCTGGGATGTCCCCATGGGTGGGAGTTCCTTTGAAAACCATGTGTTCAAGTAGATGTGCCATACCTGTTTCGCCGTAGCCCTCGTGTCGAGAACCGACGAAGACGGTCAGGTTTATGGTTACCGTAGGCGAAGAATTATCAGGGTATAACAGGATTTGAAGGCCATTATCAAGTTGGAACTGCGTTATGCCTTCAATCGTGACAAGTTCGTCGATTTCTGCGGCGGCGGTTCGCTCGACAATGGACACCTGTAATATCAGGCCAACGAGAAATAGAGCGACAAGCTTTGTGGAACATTTCATGATCGAATTATCCTGTGATGGTTTTGATGCGTTTGTAGGTTACTGTATCACTGCATGGATGTAGTTTAAAAATGTTTTATGCATGTTAGACGATGAATATATTGTACTGAATCTATGAGTGATGTTAACCCACTAGTGAGCTTTGTATGTCTTGACCGAGATGCTCAGTCATAACTGGATAATTCAGAGGTCTATCCAGAAAAAGAATTCGCTATAGGGTTGGATACCATCGTCCATTTCGCGAGCGGTCTTTTCCGTTAGAAATCCTGATTTAAGGAAGAAATTATGGGCTCGTTCAAAGCGTGTATCGGACCAAAATTCGACTCGTTGAAACCCCTCGGAGCGTGCCCACTCGATCGCCCATTGCATGAGGGCATGCCCAAGGCCCATGCCTCGTAATGACTTGTGTAAATAGAGTCTCCTAAAGGTACACGAGTGGGTTTGTTGGTCGAGTGGAACGACAGCATGGCAACCGACAATGGTCTGTTGTTGGTCCTCCACAATAATGAATTCACCTGCTTGGCCGCTATAGTTGTCTTCCAAATTGAGTAAATCGGAGTCGTCACCATTGAGAATGACCTGATCCCCATGTTCTTGATAACAAGATTCAATCAGCGCCACGACCCGATCTTTATCTGAATTCTGAGCGCTGTAGACCGCGTATTCGGTGAATCCTTTTAAGGGAGGTAGAGGGAGTGCTGACATGCAAGCAATTTTTAGCTAGAGACCAGTAATAATAACAGTACCGCTAGTAGAACCAACTGGGGCAAGGTCTGAAAATGTTGGGTTTACCCAAGCAGTTTCAACATCGGTGAACCTTCGTTGAGTGTCGGGCGTTCTGGGCGGCCTTGATGTGAATACATCAATTTCATGTTGTCGAGACCGAGCAGGTAAAGAATTGTGGTATGGATGTCTTTAATATGCATACGGTCGTCGACAGCGTGCAGGCCTAGTTCATCGGTCGTACCGATCACTTGTCCACCCTTAACTCCGCCGCCTGCCATGAACATCGTAAAGCCATAGGGATTGTGGTCTCTACCAGTCCCTTTTTCGCTCATCGGCGTACGGCCAAACTCTCCACCCCAAATGACGAGGGTTTCGTCTAGCAGTCCTCGTTGCTTGAGATCTTTCAGCAGACCAGCGACGGGCTTATCCGAGGCACCGCAATTGTCGGTGTGATTGGTTTCGATGTTGGTATGTGCATCCCATTTACTGCCGCAGCCGTGATAAAGTTGTACAAAGCGAACTCCACGCTCGACAAGCCGCCGCGCGAGTAAACAGTTTTTACCGAATGCCTCGGTCTTCGTGTCGTCCATGCCGTAAAGTGCTTTAGTTGCAGCAGTTTCACGCGATAAATCAACCGCTTCCGGGGCAGTTTGTTGCATCAGATAAGCGAGTTCAAAGCTGCGGATACGAGCTTCCAATTCACTTTGATCTTGCCCTAGTGATTTGGCGTGTTGTTTGTTTAATTGTGCCAGCAAGGAATTCTTGCGGACTTGCCTTGGCGTATCAATAGATTTATTAGGTACAAGATTGCGAATGGGCGGGTTATTACCCGAAAATGCCGTACCTTGGTAGGTTGCCGGCATAAACCCAGTGCCCCAATTTCGCGCTCGGTTAAAAACTTTATTGGGGACGTCTTCAATTACGACAAAGGTAGGCAGGTTGTTGTTTTCTGTGCCAAGTCCATAGCTAACCCAACTACCCAATGACGGTCGACCACCACGGATGGAACATGTATTCATCTGGCAAACGCCGTTAGAGTGGTTTAGTCCATTGCCGTGGCAAGATCGAATAACGGCGATGTCATCCACGCACGTTGCAATGTGGGGTAGCCAATCGGACACCCATGTACCGGCTTCGCCATGTTGTTTCCATTTGCGTTTGTCTGCCAACAAAGGCGCATTATATTCACCCATGGGTGTAATGATTGGGCCATAAGTGTCCGGCAGAGGTTGCCCCGCGAGTTCTCTAAGCTTGGGTTTTGGATCAAACAGATCGAGGTGACTTGGTCCGCCTTCCATGAAAAGAAAGATGACTTGTTTGGCACGAGCAACATGATGACTGACTGCAGCAGATCCACTCGACGGTGTTTCCGACCCCAACGCTTGTTCACCGAGCATCCCCGACAACGCTATACTACCAAACCCAAAACCTGCGTGGGCTAACATCTCACGTCGTGAGGATCGACCGTCTAATGTGCGCTGAATGTTCATGGTAGGCAGAAAGTGAATTACGTATTAAAAATATGGATTATTGAATATATAAGAATTCGTTGGCCGCTAGCAATACATGACAATAATCGGTCCAAGCCTCTTCTGGTGACTTTGCATTACTGAAAAAATCGCGAGCAAATTGTTTTTCCGTGTCGGTGGCACAACGACTGTATAGCTTCCAATGTATCAGATCGATGTTCTTTTCGCAGTTTTTCATGTCGGGGGGCAATGTGAGCTTGCTGAGGGCAGTGGCCCGTGCTAGGACCCAATCATTATTCATGATCAACAGTGTTTGCGTCGGAGTGGTGGTGGTGTTTCGTTCCGGTGAACTTAGGATGCCGTCGGTTCCATCGAACGCTACAAGAAAAGGGTGAGGATGATTGCGCATCATTTTTAGATACGCCGATCGACGTGTCGATTCTACATCTTGGCCTTCACCGCCGAGTTGCATATCCAATTCACCACTGACATTGAGAATGTTGTCGCGAATTTGTTCGGCGTCAAGGCGACGAATATTTGCCCGCCAGAGAAATTGATTGTCAGCATCGAGTTGCCGCATTGCGATCGCCTGTGGGTGGATTGCGGATTGCCGATAGGTTTGGGATGTAACAATGAATCGATGAAGTTCTTTTATGTCCCAGTTGCTTTCAATGAACGAGGCGGCTAAAAAATCGAGGAGTTCCGGATGCGTTGGGCGGGTGCCGAGTGTGCCGAAGTCGCTTGGCGTATCTACGATACCATGGCCGAAGTGGTACTGCCAAATTCGATTGACCATCACACGACTGGTAAGCGGATGCTGTGGATCGGTTAGCCAGCTAGCGAGCGCCGATCGTCGTCCGGTCGTAGCATGATTCGCGGGCGATACGACCGTTGTTGTCGTTGGGTCGAGTAAACTAAGACCACCAGGTTGCAGAGGATTACTAGTGTTGGGGATCAACGTTGGGGGAGCTGTCGTATCGACGTCGGTGACTGAGGCGATGACTCCGAGCGGTGCTGGCTTTAAATTCTCGAAAGATTTCAATTCGTTAGTTAGTTGTTTCCATTTTTCTAAGTCGGTTTCCTTAAAATGTTTTAGCCAGTCCACCTCATTGATTATCTTTTGGACTTGGCGAAATGCCAAGTAAGCGATTTGCTTTTCGTAGGGTGTCCGTTCGCTACCTTTCTTATAAAGTGAAGGGCGAACATCCAAGGGAAACTTTTCTATTTGCGCTGTGGATAGAGTCTCAATATGCTGTGCTTGCATGGAGTCGATTTGTTTACGGACGTTGATTGTCGCTTGTTGCCACTTTTCTAGCTGAGCTTGATGTGCCTCACGTTCGGTGGGAGTGCCTGCCAAATGTTCATCTAGTGGCAGCAATGGCGCAAAAAATGCCCGCAGGCGATAATAATCGTCTTGCAGAATAGGATCAAATTTGTGATCGTGGCACCGCGCACAACTCATGCCCAACCCTAAAAACGCGTCGCCGGTGACGTCGGTAATGTCGTTAAGAATAATATCCCATTGTGATTTTGCATCACGTTGATTGAATTCGTAAATCCAGTGCCGCAAAAAACCTGTCGCAATTTGAGCTTTTTGGTTTTTCGGATCTAACTCATCCCCGGCAAGTTGTTGTCGGATGAATTGATCGTAGGGTCGATTTTGGTTGAATGAGTCAACCACATAGTCGCGGTATCGCCACGCTTCGTCTCTATAAGAATCGGCACTATACCCATCGGAATCAGCATACCGCACTAAATCGAGCCAGAACTTGGCCCAGCGGACTCCATGTTGTTCATCATCCAAGAGTTGCTCGACGATTTGTCGGTAATGCTCGTCGCTAGGATCGGCGTTGAATTCTTCGACAACTTCCGGCGGCGGAATTAAACCGGTGAGGTCCAAGTAGAGTCGGCGAATTAATTGGTTTGACTGCGCGGGTGGGGCCATGCTTAATCCCTGATCGCGCAGAGTGGCCGTGACAAATCGATCAATCGGATGGCGGTGTTTACCACGAACGCGTGGAGGCCTCGGCTTTTTAATTTCTTGAAATGACCAAAAATCACGGTCTTCGTCTGTAAATCGTAATGCCTGATCACGAGACGGGTCAGGTATAGTTGTTGGCCATTTAGCGCCGTCGCTAATCCACTGCCGAATGTCGTCGACGATTTGTTGTGACAACGCTGCCGAGGGCGGCATTTCAAACCCGTTGTATTCAATCGCCTCGATGAGCAAGCTTTCATCCGGTTTACCGAGTGTGATTGCAGGTCCTGATTCGCCACCCGTTAGAAGCGCTTCGAGGGAATCGACTCGCAGGCCGTTTTTTTGTTTCTCGGAACCGTGGCAAGCATAGCAATGCTGCACTAGCAGCGGGCGAATGTTTTCTTCGAAGAATTGCGTTTGCTTGGCTGTGATGGGTACGTCAGTTCCTTGGACTGCAGACGTTGAGAGGGTGAGCAGTGAGCCAAGGACTAGCGCAAGAGAAAAAGTACGGTGGAGCATTTTTCGAGGCGAACGGTAATAAGTGGAGTAAGCGAGGTTTATATGAATATATTATGACATATAGACGTGTGCTAGGTACAACTTCTGGTTTTACGAATGGCTGATAACGGTGCAAATTAAGGATTGGCGACAGGTAAGTCGGGCAAGTGTGGCTGGGTCAGTCGTTCCAAAAGGATCGCTTGCCGCAGATTTTCCTGGCCTTCGAGGACGGCGCCGATGCGAGACTGAATGATATGTAGGTTGCGATAATGCAATGTTAGAGTAGGGTTTGCGCGGAGACTTTCTTGTAACAGATCAATTGCCTTTTGGTGTTTTCCTGCTTGATAGAAAAAATCAGCAAACAGGCCATATTCCATCGATGGTCGATATGTTTGCGCATACCATTCAGAAAACAGAGCGATTCCTTGTGTTGTGTTTTTTTGTCGGTGATAGCAGAGGGCAAGCAAACTTATTGTGGTGGCATCGTTTCGCTGCATCTCGTTGGCTCGCTGCAGAACAGCGATGGCTTCTTGGGTTCTGTTTGTTAAGTAATAAACACGGCCTAGGTTTCTAAGCAATTGGCTGTCGTTACTGACCTGGCGGGCTGCTGCGGTTAGTGATTTTTCGGCCAGTTCTAACAAATGGTCCTCACCGACAGTTGCGTATTGCGTCAACAGTGCTTCACCGGTGGCACGGTCCACTTCCCATTGCGGTAGCTGCGAATGTATGTTGGGAAAGAGTATCCATGGAGTTGCATCGGTGTCTTTTTTAACGACTGTCGATGAGTTATCAAATGCGCTGACGGTCGGTTTGCGACGCACGCGGTGATCGGATTGTGTCGAATGGGCGATGTCGCTATTGGCGATACGCGGCATGTGACAAGCAAAGCAGGAGTTCTTCGCGGACAAATTCATTCGTACATCGATGGGCTCGCTACATTGCGTCGAGGATGGGCTATGGCAATCCAGACATTTGTTGCGGTAGAATTCTATCTTTTCGCTGGGTGTCGGGTTGAAGTGTGGGTCGTGGCACGACGTGCAAGTCATGGTTGTTGTGGGGCTTTGATAGCAGGCACTAGCATGCATTTGTTCGACATGACTCACAATTGGAGCCGCATCGTTGCCGTGATCCGTGGTATTAGAGATAAAGACGGACCAGACTTCACTCAATTTCATTCCGGGACGAAAATCAAAAAAGGACTTTCCAAAGCGGGGCGCTCTGTATTTTCCGGATAAGTGGCATTGATTACAAATACTTTCCTTTTCGACGGTTGGCAATTTGGCAGGATTTACGATGAAATGCTCTGCTTTAAATGTGCCTTGGCGGTGAGTTTCCACGTGTTTCGTAGCGTCACCATGGCAGCGTTGGCAGCTAATTCCCATTTCCCGAAAAGGGGTTTCACTATCAAAGTGATCGGGCTTATGTGCTACTCGATTGACTTTTCCAGCGTGACAGGCAAGGCACTTGTCGAAAATGACTCGTTCGAATCGCTGATGATTGCCTGGAATATAGCCCGGGGACAAATCCCACAACTTTTTTTCGACGTACCATGTGATTGGTGACTGAAAAAGACGGTCCCCTGATTGGTGTAAAAACGACCTGCCGCGAGATCCCGATCCAACAACGTAGTGCATAGGGATTGATTGTTCGAGTACGGTTTGTCCGCTTGAGGACATGACTCGTTCGATGTGTGCAACCACAGATGGAGGTAACTCGGGGTCGTTTGCGTCGCTGCGGATTTCATATTGATATCCGGCAGATTCAAAAGTTGGGCTTTGCAGATATTTTTCTAGCGGTGCTTGGTCTCCGAGTTTACGAATGGATTGCGCCATTGGGTGCCGTAAATACTGTTGGTAAATAGCAGCATGGCATTCTTGGCAACTTTCGCTCCCGATAAAATGCGACTCGGTAGACACTGGTTTTGGGACTGTTTGATCGTGATCCCAAAAAGAAGGTTGTTCTCCCGCATGAAAATCGTTGTTTTTCTGTTGGACGGTAGTTCGCGGCTGGTTTGGCGTGACGGGATCCGGACCGCACCCTAATATAGCAACAACGACCAAGAGCAAAACGAGAAATGGTGTGGCGGGATGCGTCAGTACTTTTCTACGTTGCGGACGATGACGCAGAGGTTGAGCATCAACAGATTTGAAACGGTAGGCCATGTTTGCGCTTCTTAATTACCTCGATGCGATTTAACAATGCGCGAGGATCGATGTGTTTATGGATCGGCACTGATTTCAGGTTTGTCATTATCGAAAGACAGGTTGTCTTCAGGAATAACGCCATCGCCTAGATAGATGCGAGAGTCCGGATGTACTTCGAGCCATTGTCCCCACGTGGTGATGATATAGGGATAGTCAGGTAGGGGAGCGTTTTCCGAGGATAGACCAAAGCGGACATTTTCAAAATAGAAGAACATTTCTTTATCCATCCACCCGCCAAGTCCGACGTGCAGGTATTCGCCTCGCTCGGTCGAAGTGAAGACGCGGGCACGCTCATAAACATCACAATACGTTATGGCGAGCGGTATATCGTTGACTAAGTCATTGATTACTTTCTGCCCTAATGGTGCGAATGCGTTCACGATGTATGCGCGGTGCTCGTCACCAATGGTAATTCCAATCACCTGCTCAGTATCGGTAACTCGTGCCTCTGTAGCCGTCAAAGTTACAGGAGCGATCATGCCTGGTAGCATCATTGGCGTGTCGTTAGGCACTACTCTTCCATTAATCATCTGGTTCGATCTTTCGGATTCAGGGATGATAATTGTGACTCGGCGTTTGTTCTCCGAGAAAAACATGAAGAGTAGAAACAGGCCGGTAACAATGACGATTATGAAGAAACCGGCAATGTACCACGCAATGCGGGACTCCGGTTCGTCGGAATCGACGAAATTATAATCCTCATCGTCAGCGTCGTCTGAGAAAAGAGGGTTGATCTTTTTATCCACTTCCACATCAGGAGTTGCCTCAGGTGTGGAATGATCGATTGCAGCATCGAGTTCGGGCGGGCTTTCATTGTTTGAATTGTCTGAATCGATGGACATGGCAATACCTATTGAAATACAATTGTGATTATGTGTGAGTGTTTACAAATGCGTTGGGAAGTTATTGATTGGGTTGGTTTGCTGGCGTTGGGTTTTGCGGCGCGACCGGTGCAAAAGGGGCCGTCGTGTTGTTCTCACGCGTCATTTCACCAATGACTCGTTCTAATTCAATTAACGCTTGTTGGTTTTGAGAGTCGATTGTCAGAACGGCTTGGTACCAAGTAACGGCGAGCTCTGGTTTGCCGATTTCCTCAGCCAATTTTCCGAGTTCTAGCCGCATGGCGGTGTTTGCTGGCTCACCAATGACATCAACATTAAGTTTTGAAAATCGTTCACGTTTTGTTCTCAGTGTATTGGACTTTAGCGACATTTCTTCGGCTTTGGCTTCATCGCCAAGCCCGCGATAAGCTTCTGACAACTTGTACATGAATACATCGTCACGCGGGTAATAACGCAGGCCGCTGACAAACGTGTCCACCGCTGTTTTATAGGATCGATCTTGGACTTCGATTGTTCCCTTAAGCAGAATGGCTTCATGTTGGGCGGGGTCACGAGACAAGGCGTTGTTTAGTGCAACAAACGTATCTTGGACGTCACCGAGGTTGTAATGACAAGAAGCTCGTAGAGCGTAGATGCGGGGCGTCACAATCACTTGGTTTAGTTGAGTGAGCGCTTGATTAAATTGGCGAAGTTTGATGTGAACTTCAGCCATGCTTATGATGACGGTTTCACGGAGATCGCCAAAGGGATCTAGTTCTATATAGCGTTGATAGGCAAGTAGGGAATCTTGCCATTGTTCATAATCTTGCTGCACCATGCCCATGAAACGGAAGATGCGAGCATTGTTTGGATCGAGTGTGGAAACGACTGTCGCGGCCTCCATCGCTTGTTGCATATTCCCAAGATCATAATAAATGGACGCCATCAGTTGGTACGCAGGCACCAATTTGCGTTCAGCTTTCTCACTTAATTTGATCGCAGCATCTAATGCTTGCAATGAATTGCCGTATTGTTTTTGTTTAAATAGAAGTTCACCTGCAATGTAATAATGGTACGTTGTAATCATCGGATCATCGGAATCTTGAAGTTCTTTTAGGTGCTCCGTTGCGACAGTCAGATTATCAACAGTTAACGCGATAAACGCATTGAGGACCGAGATTCGATCGTCCTGTGCGGGCAATGTGAGTAGGGCGTTGCGGTGAGTGATAACATCCGGAATGTGCCGTTGATGCAGGGCGTGGAGTGCTGCCTCGAAGTGTTGTTCGGAAGTTAGTTTGCTGGCACTGGAAAATGTCATTCCTTGCGTCCGACGGTCTAACGTCATGACACCTAGAATGGTGATGCCAATGATAACACTAACGAATGCAAAAACTGTTTTTTTGCCCGCAATGCCGGCGGTACTAACCGCGGGACTCGTATCTGACGCTTTATCGACGGGAGGCGCATCTTGCATTTGGTCTGCCGCGTCGTCACGCAGCGAAGTGAAGGCTGAGGTTGTCGACGCATCAATAGATTCGTCTGAAAACAAAGTATCAACTGGTTCGGTAGTTTCCGTATCAGCGCCGTTTTCGACGATATCGTTATTTTCGTTTACGTCGTTTTCGTCGTTTTCGTGGTGTTGTGACATAGTCGGTTATTTGGGTAAAGGAAAAGATAAAATGATTTGCAAAAATATTCAGCAATACGGTTTGCTATTGAGTCGCGACAACGGTAATGGTGGGAGTTGGCTGAATGACGACGAGAGGTTTATCGGTAGGTACATCTTTGACTTTTTGGATATGTCCATTGGGCCATTTGATACTTAGATATTCAATCGTCGCGTCACTAGGTATTGACCAGTGCAATTGTTTGTCGTTTTGTGATAAATAACTCGCGCCGCCTTTGGTCATACGTAGTAGTTTCCCAGTGGAACAATGTAATGTTACGCTGCAACCGATGGCATCTCGATTGTTATTTGTACCGATCAGTTTGACGCGGATGTTGTTACCCGATTGCTCGGTTTGATTTTCGACAATCGCCGCTGGTTCTACGTTATTAGAGAAGACAATATCAGCATCTCCATCACCATCGAGATCTCCCATTGCAAGTCCCCGCCCGGAGTGTTGAGTATCCATATAGTCATGGTTGTCGAATCGTTTGCGAACGAACTTGCGATAGTTTGATTGCTTATTGACTTCGTTCATCAATAACAGAGGCATTTGCAATAACCGTCCAGATCGAGGGTAGTTGATGACGTGGCCATTTGACACAATTAAGTCTTCGTCGCCGTCATAATCAAAATCATAAAACGACGTGCCAAAACCGACGAACAAACCGCCAAGCGATGTAACGCCAGTGCGGTCCGAGACATAGGTGAATAGCGATCCACCATCATTGCGGTACAAGGCAAAAGCTTCTTGTTCGAAGTTGGCCACCCATATATCGGGATTGCCATCAAGGTTGTAGTCGCCGACATCAATTCCCATACTGCCGTTGGAATTACCGATTCCGTCAAATGCGACGCTCGAAAGGGTTGCAAGTTCTTTGAATTCACCCTTGCCTTGATTGACGTAGAGGAAATTTGCAACCGTGTCGTTTGCGACATAAATGTCAAGGTCGCCATCGAGGTCAAAATCGACGGACATTACGCCGAGTCCTTTGCCTTTGTCACTTAACCCGGCTTCGGCCGACGCGTCATAAAATGTCCCATCGCCGTTGCTGTAGTAGATAACATCCGGTAGCGGTTGGTATTGTTTTGGCGGACAAATTTCCCGTTGGCCAGGGTTGGGGCCGTCGCAAAAAGGATGATTGTCAAATGACCAATTAACATAATTGCAAACATATAAATCGAGATTTCCATCGCCGTTGTAGTCGCCCCATGCAGCACTACTACTCCAACTCTCGTTGTCCAGTCCAGCGATTTCGTGGACTTCCAAAAACGTGCCATCACCCTGATTGTGGAATAGTTTCAGGCTATTCCACCCTGTGAGGATGAAATCCGGAAAGCCGTCGTTATCAAAGTCGGCGACTTGGCAACCATGAGTATAGAGGGAAGCATCATTTGTAAAAGACGCAGCGGAAACTTCCGTGAACTGTGCCATTCCATTATTGCTGTATAGCATTCCGGGATGGCCTGTGATGACCTGTTGCTGGTACTTACCACCGCCCGGGAAGAATAGGTCGATCGTGCCATTCATGTCGTAGTCCAGCATGCCGACTCCGCCACCGAGTGATTCGAGAATGGAATTGTTTCCGGATTCACGCCCATTTCGGTATGTGAAATCGACGCCGGCTTCGTTGGTAATGTCATGTAGTACTACGTTTTTACCAACTTCACGCGAGCCTAATTGCACATCTTCACTTAATTCAGTCAAGGAATTAGTAGACCCGTTGTCATCCAATTCGATGTCATCCAAGTTTGATAATTGATCTAGTGGATCGTCGCCTTGGCAACCGCTGAGGCTCAGCGTTAGTGCCACGGCGCACGCAAAAAAGTAGTTGGTGAATTTGTGTTTCATAGCAATGTCAGTTGGTAAAGTTGGGGGCCTAGTGCTAGGTGAGATTAGTTAGTGGATGGTGTTGGGGCGGTTTCTTCAGGTTGTTTTTGTGGAGGCAGAATTGGACCATTGTCAGGAGCAGGTCCAAGATCATTCGTTGCAGTGCCATCGTCGGCAAATCTACCTGTTTGTGCTTTGATAAACGCGATTTCTCGCTCAAATTTTGCAACTTGGCTTTGCAGTTCAGGGCTAGTTTTGACTTTCTCTTGATAGTACTTCAGCATGAATTCCAACGTTGGCAAGTACTTTGAGTTGAGGAGGTAAGCTGTTCTCATCCACACCATGGCATCTTGTTCAGATCCGTATTCCCAAAAAATCTGGGCGACCGTTAAGCGATCGTTAATGCTATCGGGCCCGCTACCGATGGTTTCAACGATTTGATTTGCCGTGGCAAGATGGTCTTTAATATTTTCGACAGCATCGAAATGTGCTTGTGCCTCTTCCAGTCGTCCTTCGCCACGTAGAGCCATGGCAAGAGATTGGCGTGGGTCTGTTAATAGTCCGTCGTCGTCGACAATCGGTTGCAATAGGGGAATCGCTTCGGCATAGCGTCTGTCGACCACAAGAATTCGACCAAGCTCGTTTGAGGCAGCATAATGCTTGGGCGTTTTCTGCAATACGATACGCAGAATTTTCTCGGCTTTATCGGCTTGACCAAGCATGCGGTAACAATGGGCTTGGGCAACGTATGAATCAATCAACAGCAGTGGGTCTTCCTCGGCAAGTTTTAAATATTTCAAAGCGCGATCTGTATTTTTAAGTTCGAGAAGGACGTCCGCTATTTCCATGGCAGCGGCGTAGTATTTAGGATCGACCTTTAGAGCGTTGAGAAAACATTGTTCGGCTTCTTTGTTTATGTTAATTGACTTGTAAATGATGCCTTCTAAGTAGTGAGGCCGTGCATCATTGGGGAAATCCTGCTGCCAAGCCCGCACCAGTTCAATGGCCGAATCGTTTAATTGGAATTGGATAAATCCGATAACAAAGGCCTCACAGATTTCACGTTCGTCGCCGCGAGGATCTTCTAAAAGTCTGGCAAGATGTGGTCGCGCCGTATCGAGATCCGCGGATTGAGCAGACGCCAAGACACGTTCGCGAGCGATCATTTCGGGATCGTAACCAGCGTCTTGAGCTAGTTCTAAATACTTGCTCATCTGACGGTAATTACCTTTGCGACGTTCAAGCCGAGCAGTATAAAAATGAATCTCACTCTTTTTGACGAATGGGACTTTTTGCGCAAATGTAATCCACTCTTGAGCGATTTCAAGTTTATGGTCGAGTAGATTCGCTTTTGCTTCATTAAGCGGATAGGTAGTGGCGAAGTACGAACCTCCCGCTAATAGCGCGGCAAGCGTGATGGCAATCGTAACTAAGCGTGTTGCTCGATTTGTGTTGACCGGCGATGACGAAGTGTGTGAGACAACGGTCGACTTCTGCTCATTGGTTGTGCTATCGGCTTGATCGTTTTGAGGGGTTTCAGAACCCATTGATTTATTCCGGCTAGAGTAAAGGCTGTGTGATTAAGATATTTGTGCAAATGAATATCTTGGATGTGAACGGATGATCGAACTCACCTAAAATAAGAGTGGACATCCAATCGCATATGAGAGACTTCTCGTGCGTTCTTGAACGTGGCCCGCATTGTCTCATATCAATAATACGCTAGATTTTGGTCGATTGCAAGTGTCGATTAGGGCTGATTAATCGAATTATTCCACCAAATCGATACATCTGTACGAGGCGTAACGAATTTATCCGCAAATTGACCGACGGCAATGTCGATATCACCGTCGCTGTCGAAATCGCCGACGGTAACGGTGGGATGTTTTGCGTTGTCTATTTCCAGCGATCTAGCGGTAAATTTTCCTGTTTTGGTTTGTTCCAACCACATCAAGGAGTCCCGGCTTTGTTGGCCGCCAATTTCCAATATATCGGAACTAATCAAACTACAGCAGACGATATCATCGTCACCATCATTATCGAAATCTGCAGCGACAGCGCGATGGATACCTGGCATTTGTCCTAAAACATGACGACTCCACTTTCCATCGCCTTGATTCTCAATCCAATGAGCCGCTTGATAGGGGACGATGTAAAAACTGTCAAACACGTCTCCATTGGTGAATAGAATATCGAGGTCGCCATCGTGATCGAGGTCATGGAGGTCGATTCCCGTAGATCCCCAGACCGGGTTATCGGCAGAGAAAATTTTCTGGCGACGGAATGTGCCATCACCTCGATTCAGAAACAGTTCAATCGACTCGTGTTCTTGACTAATCAGCGATGCAAAATCCAAGTGGCCATCGCCGTTGAAGTCTGCGGTCGGCACATGAATAACGCCATGACGATCGTCGATAAGTTGCTTTTTGTATTGGGGAATTCCGTTCTCCACGCCAGTGTGCAATAGTTGCCATACGTGGCCGGATAGTCGCCAACCAAATTCGGCGACTAATAAATCTTGTTGACCGTCTTGATTAAAGTCGCCAACTTGAATGTCTGTTACTCGACCAACTCCGCCTAGCAATACGATTGTTTCAAACTCATCACTGGATTCTGGGGATTCACGCATCCAAATAACCTGACCTTTGGCGTGGTCTTCCGGTAGAAAACTTCCTAGGTCAGCTACTAGGTAGTCGGCAACGCCGTCGTTGTCTAAATCGGTCAATGTGGTATTGCTGGGGTTGGGGATCAGAGCGCGACGATCAAATATCAGTGTTTGACCCTCAAAATGGGCCTCTTGAACAATACCCACACGCATATCACAGAGCATTAGTGTAGAACGATTTAATAAATGAGTATCGGCTTGGTCGTACCACTGAACGTTGGCAATGCCAGAAGGGACACTATGTGGTTGGCCCAGGGAGATGGCGGCCATTGCATGATGGGTGGTTTTAAATTCAACGGGACTAGGACCATTTTCAGATGCTAGCGGCGGCGAAGGCATCGACTCCGGCGCATGTCGCCGATAGTAATCGACGACTTCACTGCGTCGTGGAAGCGTCAGGTCGGTGCGACCGGATTCTTCGTAGAGCTTAAAACCCAGTTCAACTTCGGCGTACCAGCCTTCACGGGGAATGGCCGTAGGAGGAGGCGTTGTATGGCAGTCACCACAGAAATGGTCAATCTCTGCTCGAATTCGAACGTCAGAGGTTGTCGGATTGTTGTTGAGTTGATTGTTGGATGGCTGCTCTTCAGTTATTTGATCGATTTCACTTATCTCGTCATTGCAGCCAGTGAGTGTTGGAAGGGTAATAAACAATAAGGCTGCAGCGGAAAATATCTTCACGAGCAACAATTTATTGGTGACCAATTGCAGTTGCGAGGTCAAGGAGTATCCTTTGTTGTTGATGAAGCGAGACATAGGGAAAACCGAGATTATAGTTTACGAGTTTTTAGTAAATCGAAAGAACAGAAGAAACACTTTCAACGTATCAGTAAGAGTATGTTATTGGACGTCGGTGACCCAATACCAATTACACGAGACGTGTTTCGCATTAAATGCCGATACCTTGCATACGATGTAAAGTGCGTAATGTTCTAGTGCGGATACGCACTAGGCGTAAAAAAACCCCTCGAACCAAAGTTGGCTCGAGGGGCGCAATTACTCTTGCCCTAAAAAAATTAGGATACAATAGCTCTATTGAAAATATACATCGAAAACGGTACCTGTCAACGTAAGTGATAGATGATCGTAAGTATTATGTTGTGGCAATAACCGTTTTTCGTAGTCTATCGGCGTAATTTACACCAAAAAGAGACCGATTGGACTAATCTTAGGTGTTATGCTTTGACAGGGCAAACACTAGGGCTTTAGAAAGTATTTGGTGTTTAGTATCAAGTGCTTTGTTTGCCTCCAAACGTTGCAGATGTCGTTATCATCTGCAGAGTTCAGATTTAACCAATGTGCGAGAAAAAGCGATGAAAACGAGTGTTTTAGTTTGTTTGTTACTAATATGTAGCGCTAATGTTAGCCTGACTGCTCAAGATCAAGCTCAAGTAGCGACTTGGAAATATCCTATTAGTGTGGCAGCGAGCGCTGATGCAATCTATGTTGCCGACCGCCAACTTCCCGGAATTTGGGTGGTAAAGGACGGTAAAGCGGAGGTGTATTTTAAGGCCGACAAAAAAATCGGATCCGCTCTAAATGCGGTGCGTTGTTTAGCGTTGGACCAATCTGGACACCTAGTTGCCGGGGACAGTGCGACTCGTGATGTTTATCGGTTTGATGACCAACGAGTGCCTCTCGCCTTGACTGGCGGTAAGATCGGGATTCCGATGGGGATTGCGGTTGCCAAAGACGGTACGTTGTTTGTCTCTGACTTAGAGCTGAAGCAAATTGTCCGCATCCCTGTGGATTCCAGAAACGTTGAAGTCGTCGCTGCAGTCGAGGCGCCAACTGGTTTGGCATTAGCAGCAAACGGAGATATACTTGTGATTTGTCGCGCTAAAGACCCAGTTCGACGTGTAACAGCTGCGGGAGAAGTTTCCGTGGTTGTGTCGGGAACACCGTTTGGATTCCCCCAAGATATTGCTGTCGATGGCGAGGGGAAGATTTTCGTGACCGACGGGTATGCCAAAGCAATTTTCAGCGCGACAGTAGGTGAGGCTCCCACAAAACTATTCGCTGGCGATCCCTTAGTTCATCCCGTGGGCATCTGTCGTAGCGGTGATGTAATGTTGGTAGTTGACCCACGAGCGAAGAAGCTGTTTCGTTTGGTAGATGATGGGCTTGAATCGGTCCTCAGCGAGTAATTGATGGGCTGCTGTGGTCATCAGTTTATACAGATGCATTTACGTTCGATCTCGAACTGCCCTACTCGTGAAATGCTGGGATCTCCGCTATTTCAGTTCCATCAAGCATGCCTTGGACAAAGTCGGCAACATTCTTCACGGTTAAATCAATGAGTGCTTGTCCGTTTTCAGCGTTGGCAGCTAACGGTTCTTGATCCGCCTGGTCATTCATGGCATCGTGTCTTACGTTTTCGGGGAAGGCAGCAAGCGCAAAGGCGGTTTCGAATTCTTGTGCATGACCGGGGCATCGGCCCGTTTCCAAGAAAGGATCAGTCTCAGCAGGTGTAAGGAAATCCCAGTATGATTTGAACTGTAGGTTTATCTCAAGTCGTTGTAGGAATTGGCCCCAGATACCCTCGCACGGCGCGACGTTACCACCATGTCCGTTTAACACTAAAATATTCTCAAACCCAGCGCTATGCATGCTGCGAATTGCGTCGAACAGCACCGCTAAAAAACTTCCAGGCATGGCTGTCAACGTGCCAGGGTGTCGCATGTGATGCTCACTAATTCCGATATTCATCACAGGCGCAACGATGACATGAGGGTCCAATTGCGCGGCAACTGAAGTACTGACATGCATGACGCTTGCGTTGTCATGTTCCATCGCTAAATGTTCAAGATGTTGTTCGGTGGCGGCAATCGGGATAATACAAGCTTGTAATTCGCCGGCAGACATCCGCTGACGAAATTCACGGCGAGTGTGTTTGCCAAGTAGCACTTTATTGGGGAGCTCAAGAGTCATGGTGAATATATAGAGTTAAGAAAGTGGCGGGTAAAATTGGAAAGCCTTGTTGGCCTGTCAATCGACTTCTGAATCAGCGATAACGGTATCGTCAATTAGCTTGGCAAGTTTGATTGCCTCAGTTATCGATTGTTGCATCAAATCATCGTCGGAAACGGCTTCAGTGCGAGGTGTATGTAAACGGGCGGCAAAAATACGACTAGCTGCGGCTAACAGGTAGCCTTCGGTTTCTTGCAAACGTAAATAAGTACGGGTCATGGTTCGGTCCTTGAGGGGTTGGTTTTTCTGCCTTGTACGATGGAGACGATAACATCGTAAATTTTCCATTCGATTAATAATAACACTAATGGCGAGGCAAACAAAATTGTTTGCTTTAGCTTCGGAGAATCATCGAGTTGAGAGAACGATAGACTAAGTCCTTCGTAGAAGGCGACGATAAAAGCACTGTTGAAAACTAGCAGGAGGCACGTAAACGCACAGATGGTCACGAGTAGGCGGAGTCCACGCCGCGATTGCAATGGTGGAGTTTTTGTCATAAAGCCGAGTGGAGTTTTTTAGTGTTTATGGTGCTGGACTTAATTGTACTGCCTTTATTAATGAATTTACACGAATTACCACGAATTAAGGGCATGAACTGGGGTATAGGTTATCAGTAGTATGCTTGTTGCCGTAGATGCAGTATTATAATTTGTCTAATAAAGATTGTAATCGTTTTTCAGTTAAGAAGAGGAATTGCAAGCAATGTCAGAAATGAGAATAGAGCGGGATTCAATGGGGGATGTTGAGGTTCCCGCGGACGCTTACTATGGAGCGCAAACACAGCGGGCCGTAGATAATTTCCCAATTTCTAATTGGGCGTTGCCCGACGCGTTAATTAGAGCAATGGGGCTCGTGAAGTACTCGTGTGCTATAGCAAATCGTGACCTTGGTAAATTGACAACTACCGGTAAAACGCAACTGGAAACAGAACAAGTAGACGCTCTTTTAGCCGCCTGCCAAGAAGTTGCTGAGGGAAAACTAAATGGTCAGTTTCCGGTGGACGTCTTTCAGACTGGTTCTGGCACTTCCAGCAACATGAATGTCAATGAAGTCATTTCCAATCGGGCGATTGAGATTAACGGCGGCGATCGATTTGCTTCTGAGAAAACGATTCATCCCAACGACCATGTCAATATGGGGCAAAGCACCAACGATACTTTTCCAACGGCCATCCACGTAGCCGTCGGCATGATGATTGAACAAGATCTAATTCCTGCTCTCCAGAAGTTTGCTGCGACATTACGATCAAAATCAGAACAATGGGATCAATTCATTAAAATTGGTCGGACTCACTTGATGGATGCAACTCCGCTGCGTTTGGGGCAAGAATTCGGCGGCTTTGCTCGCCAAATTGAATTGTCCATCGAACGCGCTGAAGTCGCTCAAACGGCGATCCTAGAACTTCCTGTGGGCGGAACGGCGGTTGGCTCCGGAATTAATACGCATCCAGAATTTGGTAGCAGAGTGTCGGCTTGTTTAGCAGAACAAACAAAGATTGCATTCATTGAAGCGGTCGATCATTTCGAGGCCAACGCTCAGCGTGATGGATTAGTGCAATGCCACGGTGGTTTGAAAACAATTGCTAATACATTATTCAATGTCGCCAATAATATTCGGTGGTTGGGATCAGGTCCTCGCTGTGGATTCGGTGAAATTCAATTACCGACTCGTCAACCCGGTAGTTCGATTATGCCAGGCAAGATTAACCCAGTGATGTGTGAAAGCATGATGCAAGTAGCGGCTCGAGTAATCGGTAACGATCAAACGGTTACGCTGAGTGGCTTAGCCGGGGGCAACTTTCAATTGAATATTATGATGCCGGTTATGGGGCACGCAACGCTTGAGAGCATTGCATTGTTGACCTCCGTCGTCAACGCATTTGTGGATCTTTGTGCTGTTGATATCGAGGCAAACGAAGACGCCTGCGCGGCTGCTGTGGAACAGAGTTTGTCGATGGTGACTAGCTTGAATCCTTATGTCGGTTACGAGAAAGCCTGTCAGCTGGCAAAAGAAGCGCTGGCAAGCGGAGCGACGATTCGTGAGCTTTGCGAGCAGGAGCAAATACTCTCCGAAGAAGAACTCAACCATGCGCTCGACGCAATGCGAATGACCGAGCCGCAAGAATAGAGTAGTCGATGTGCGGTCCGTAGTCTGCTTATCTAAAGGTGCTGCGTAATTCGCGAGTATGCCGACAAAATAGCAATATTGGATTTCGTGGTGGGCTTGGTCAACGTCTAGGCACGGATTTGGTCCGGTATAGAGCGGTTTTGCTACCGCATGGTTTTGGCGTATTTTTGCTCAGGAGCATCAAATTGACCTTACACCAAACTTGATTTACTTTATCATTACCAAATTACGAAGGATTTCTTCTATCTAGGCGTTTTTGCCCACGGATACGGAGAAATTCAAACACACAATAACTATAGACGACCTTTTTGGTAAATCTTTTTATTTGGGGTTAGATACAGCAAATGGCGCTGGACAAAATTAGAAACATTGGCATCTCGGCACATATTGACTCGGGAAAAACAACACTTAGCGAACGTATTTTGTTTTACAGCGGTCGCATTCATAAGGTTCAAGAAGTACGCGGCGAAGGAACTGGCGCGACGATGGACCATATGGAACTAGAAAAAGAACGTGGGATTACCATCACCAGTGCTGCCACGACGGTTCAGTGGGAAGATTTCACGATTAATTTGATCGATACTCCAGGTCACGTCGACTTCACCGTAGAAGTGGAACGTAGTTTACGAGTTCTTGACGGAGCCATTCTTGTCTTGTGTGCAGTTGGTGGTGTCCAAAGTCAATCGATGACCGTTGACCGTCAAATGAAACGCTACAAAGTACCCCGCCTGGCTTTCATCAATAAGATGGATCGTACTGGCGCTGAACCGCATCGTGTCTGTTCCGAAATCGCGGAAAAACTTGGCGATTCTCCAATCCTAATGCAATTAGCCATCGGCGAAGGCGAAACATTTGAGGGCGTCGTTGATCTTATCACAATGAAGGCATTATATTTCGATGGCGAGCACGGGGAAAATGTACGCGAAGAAGACATTCCGGAAGAAATACAGGCTGATGCCGATAAATATCGCGCGATCATGTTGGATGCCTTGTGTGTATTCAATGATGAATTGATGGAAATTCTAATGAACGAAGATCAGCCTCCTGAAGAGCTGATTCATACGACGCTTTGTGATGTAGTGCACCAACGAGGAGCGACCCCGGTTTTCCTTGGTTCCGCCTTTAAAAATAAAGGTGTCCAACCTCTGTTGAACGCAATTACTCGATATCTACCGTCACCGCTAGGTAAGGAAATTGAAGCGAACGCAATTGACGGCGAAGAACGGATGATACTCACTCCGGATTTCAACGAGCCGTTCGTAGGCATGGCCTTCAAGATTGTTGAAGACACCTTTGGCCAGCTGACATTTATGCGAGTCTATCAGGGCAGCATCAAAAAAGGCGAAACTTACTTCAATCAACGAAATAAACGTAAAGAACGTTTTTCGCGCATCGTTCGGATGCACTCAGATAAACGAGAGGAAATCGACGAAGCGACCGCTGGCGATATTGTTGCTGTGATGGGAATTGACTGTGCAAGTGGTGACACGTACAGCGATAAATCAGGTTACTGTTCGTTGGAGAATATTTATGTCGCTGAACCGGTTATCACGATGGCAGTCGTCGCTGCCAATCGCAGTGAATCAGATAAGCTTGGAAAAGCTCTGCAACGTTTCCGCAAAGAAGATCCGACATTCCATGTGCGTACAGACGAAGAAACCGCTGAAACCTTAATTGCCGGGATGGGCGAATTACACTTAGAAGTCTATCTTGAGCGAATTCGTCGAGAGTATGGCGTCGAAGTAGAAGTAGGTGCTCCCAAGGTAAGTTATCGTGAAGCACCAACTGTTGGCACGAAGTTTAACTACAAACACAAAAAACAAACTGGTGGTTCTGGTCAATTCGCGCATATTGTCGGGTCGATTGAGCCGATTGATGTCGAAGGTGACGACACATTTGAATTTGAAGAAAAGATTGTCGGCGGACGTATTCCAAAGCAATACATCCCATCGGTTGAAAAGGGTTTCCGGCTTTCTTGTGAAAAGGGGCCTTTGGCACGCTATCCGGTAGTGGGCGTGAAGGTCGTTTTGGACGACGGTTCTTATCACGAGGTTGATAGTTCTGATAAAGCGTTTCAGACAGCTGCCGGAGGTTGTTTTCGACAACTATTCCCGGAAACGAAACCGGCCATTTTAGAACCCTTGATGTTGATGGAAATTGAATGTCCAGAAGATTACCAGGGCTCGGTAACCGGGGATATTATCAGTCGCCGTGGTATTGTTGCTTCTTCGGATGCCCGAGATGGTATCGCACAGATAAACGTTGAAGTACCCCTAGTCGAAACGTTTGGATATGCAACGGACCTCCGTTCGATGACCAAAGGCCAAGGAACTTTCCAAATGGAACTTGCTCGATACGGTAAGGTCCCTCGGAGTATCCAAGCAGATATTATTAAGGTTCGTGCAGCGGAGTATGCTGAAATGAAGAAGTAGTTTCCGCTACGAAACTTGACAAGCGATCAATCCGCCGAGAGTCACTGGGACTTGCGGCGGTTTTTTCTGCGCAGGTGGGAAAGGCCGTAGCAGAAAACGGCAGACGATTAAACGTCGAACACAGATTCAACGTTGCCTCGTAAAATTTTTGACCCAAACTCGATTGCCCGTTGTTCGGACCAATTTCGGTCAATGACGTAACGCTCAGCCAGTACTTTAGAAAGGATCCGCTTATACATGCGAAACTTAGGTAGCGCAAATTCGAGTTTGTACATGTCGCTGTAATATCCAATTTGCTTGGTTTGTGGGACGGCTTCGAGTCGAGCGGCTGTATCGTGTTCGATAAATGTTGGCGTATTACTGTACCACCAGTGTCCATGGGTAACGACGTTAGGGAAAATCCAAGCGTAACTTGCAAGTTCTTGATTTGTTACGCTGGCGAGAACTGAGATAGGAAAGGTGACAGTCGGAAACGCATTCAATAGTTCTTGGTACTGAATCAGTGAAACACGACTGTCATATAGATCTTGCCCCTGAAATACGCCGTTGGGATAAACTTGACGGTTGACTCCGATCATGAGATCAAAGGGTAGCTGGTGGGTTTCACATTGTTGGGTGATTGTCCAAAACATCCAGCTTGCCATTGCTGCGATGTGGCTCGCTTCCGCCTCAGTTCCCTGAGCCAATATTTGTTCGAGTGCGGTCGTGGCTTGGGCATCAGAGATTTTTGACGGGCTAAAACTAGGTGGAAGTGAGATCGCACATGCTTTGGCATTGTTCGTTTTGAAGTGCGTAAACAGAGCGGCGACAGCATTCCGTAAATCCGTAATCGAGTCCAACGATGTGTTGGTAGCAGCTTCGAGTCGGTTGCGTACCTCTTGATTGGCTAAATGAAAGACTAAATCATCGGTCCGCAAGCAAGGAATATAGACATTAGTGTCAAAACCTTGTAATGAGTCATCGAAATCGTTGGTCAGGAAGACCGCTTCGATTCCAGATTGTTCTAAGACTTGTTCCGACCATTTATCCGCGTCCAGTTGTGCTTGGGCAGTGTCATAGAGCGATTCCCAATTCGATGCGTCGATAATGTTGCCCTCAAATCCAAAAAACTCTTGGCACATCTCAATAAACCAACTGTATTGAATTGTGTTTTGTATTGGTTCTAGATTTGAAAGTAACAGTTGAACCTTGTCACGGTCAGTAATATCAGGAGCTTCGATAAGTGATTTGTCGAGACCCGCAGAATGTGCCAGTTCGGTGTAATAGTGCTGGAAGCGGGATTGAGGGCATCAATATGGGTATGCGGGTCAATGAGAACGATGCTGTCTAATGCGTTGTAAATGTTCGTTCGTAATTGTTCGGACATGGAACGTTGGCTTTCTACTGACAGGGCGTAAAGGTGATAGTTGGTTTTAATTTACCTGAGGACGGATTTGTGCAGTAGGTCCTGTCCCCCCAAACGACGTGTTTAAAGGACGCGGTGGTTTTAAATGCACATCGAAACTTTACCTCGATAGGTCGCCATGTGAGTTGTTTGACTTTTGGCTTCAATATAGTGACAATCAGTAATGATTTAAATGTTTGCGAGCGCAAAATATAGGATATTGCTGGTTTTTGGATATTGGACGTACCGATGCATAAGCGGCTTTTTTTATTATTGGGAATCACCATTGGGTTTGCAGCTACATTAAATGTTTCGGCTGAGCCTAACGATGAGCCGCAAGTAGATTTTGTAGATTCGATAAAGCCGATTCTAAAAAGAAGTTGTTATTCCTGTCATGCGGCAGATAAGCAAGAAGGCGGGTTGCGTCTTGACCATCGCAACAGCGTGATCAGCGGCGGTGACAGTGGTCCGATTGTTGTTAAGCAACATCCGGCAGATAGTTTGATGTTCCAGTTGATTGCTGGATTGGACGAGGACCGCCGCATGCCGCCGGCAGGCGAGGGCACTCCGCTCACTAAACAGCAGATCGACCTATTTAGGAAATGGATTCAACAGGGGGCCAACTGGCCGGAAACCGCTGACGTCGTGCAACCATCGTCGCATTGGTCTTTTCAACCAATTCAATTACCGCAGTTACCAAAGGTTAAAAACAAGCGTTGGGGTCGTACGGCAATTGATCGGTTCGTATTAGCAGGTCTAGAAGAACGAGGGATAGCGCCGTCGCCAGAGGCTAGTCGCAGCACTTTATTGAGGCGACTTTATTTCGATGTGTTGGGACTGCTTCCGCCTCCAAATGTGGTACGAGAGTTTCTCGCCGACACGCGGGAGGATGCCTATCAAATTGCGGTGGAACAGGTGCTTGCTTCAAACCACTACGGCGAACGCTGGGGTCGGCACTGGTTAGATTTAGCGAGGTATGCCGATAGTGATGGATATGAAAAGGATCGCCCCAGACCTCATGCTTGGCGATATCGAGATTGGGTAATCAATGCACTCAACGCGGATATGCCCTTTGACCAGTTTACAGTTGAGCAATTAGCTGGCGATTTGTTGCCAAGTTCGACAGTTGAAATGAAGGTCGCAACGGGCTTTCATCGTAATACGTTGCACAACACAGAGGGGGGTACGGACCAAGAAGAAGATCGAGTGAAGAAAACAGTAGATCGCACCAATACTTTTGGAGCGATTTGGATGGGTTTAACCGTCGGCTGTTCTCAGTGTCACAGCCACAAATATGATCCGATTTCACATCGTGAATATTATCAATTGTATTCATTCTTCAACGATATTAACGAACAAGATATTGCGGCGCCGACAGCGATTGAACAATTGGAATTCGCGGAAGCGGAAATGGTATTTCAACAAAGCCACCAACCGTTCGTGAATGCCGTAAAACAATATACGGACAACGAATTGTCTGCGGCATTAGAACAATGGTTGATTGACGAGCGGGCAGCCCAGCACACGTGGGTTGTACCCCCTAGCGTTGCCATTGCGAGTAAGCATGGTACACAGTTCAAAAAACTTCCCGATGCTTCTTGGCTGGCCGAGGGACCCAATAAGAGCTCAGAGGTCTACACCATTACGCTGAACATGCCAAGTATTTCCGGTTTTCGCTTGGAAGTCTTAGCGGATGATTCGCTTCCGGTTAAAGGGCCCGGCCGATGGTTACGGCCGGAGTTCGTCGAGTTGGGACAGAGGATGAATTTCAAAAAGTTTCGATCGTACGTACTCAAGCTGATTTTTCACAAGCAAACTGGCAAATAGACAAATCCGTCAACACAGATATTGATGACGGATGGGCAGTCAGCCCTCAAATCGGAAAATCGCATCAAGCGCTGTTTCAATTTGCGGAAGGAATTCAGTTTTCCGAGGGAGTTGAATTGCGAATCCAGTTAGAGCAGAAATATGCCGCCGATCGCCCACACAATATTGGTCGTTTCCGCATTTCTATTTCTGAAAATAAGGGCGAATTAACGCTGCAGGGAACCCCGGCAGATGTCGTGTCCGCGCTTTCTGTTGAGTCGAGTGAACGCAACGTAACACAGCAACAAGTAATTATGGAGTACTTCAAGAAACTCGATGCCGGGTATCTCGCGGTGGTCAAAGCAGAGCGGGAGCACGCAGCGAAAGCGCCGAAGACGCCAGTTACAAAAGCTCAAAGCGTTGTGCAAGTCGGTACTCCGCGTCAGGGTCATATCCATCTGCGAGGGAACTTTCTCACGCCGGGCTCAGCGGTTGAGATGTCAGGGCTCATGGTTTTACCTCCGGTTGAACCTCGCGCGGAACAAGTTGATCGTTTGGATTTAGCACAGTGGACGGTAGCGGCGGATAATCCACTTACAGCACGCGTTACAATCAACCGTATTTGGCAACGCTATTTCGGCAGGGGATTGGTTGCGACGAGCGATGACTTTGGGAAACAAGGTGAGCTCCCGTCGCACTCAGAATTATTGGATTGGTTAGCCCACGAATTTCGCACGCAAGGCTGGAGCCTGAAGCATATTCATCGGCTCATATTGACCAGTAGTGTTTATCGACAAGCGTCGGCGACTCGCGATGACCTAGCTGAAAGTGACCCTGATAACCGTTGGTTGGCGCGACAGCATCGCGCAAGAGTGGAGGCGGAGATCGTGCGGGATATAGCTTTGGATGCGGGTGCATTACTGAGCCATCGAGTTGGCGGTCCGAGTGTTAAGCCTCCACAACCGATTGAATATGCAGCGTTGACTTATGCAAACAGCGCCCAATGGAGCACCAGTTCAGGAGACGACAAATACCGGCGAGGCCTGTACACGTTCTTCCAGAGGACTTCGCCGTACCCTATGCTAATGACGTTTGACTCTCCGGATTCAACACAATGTGTTTCCCAGCGATCGCGTAGCAACACACCGTTGCAAGCACTTACGCTGTGGAACGATCGAGTGTTTACCGAGTGTGCTCAACGCTTGGCGCTCCGAGTACTTACAGCGGTACCTGCCGAGAGTGATTCAGTTGAATCCACCGCAGCATTGCGACGCCAGAGGATTGAGTATTTGTTTTTGACATGTCTGTCGCGTTATCCGACTGATTCCGAATATCAATCGGTGGCCAAATATTTGGAGAGTCAGTTGTCGCAGCTAACGGAAAATCAAGAAAATGCGAATGCTATTATTGGTGAACAACCTTTTCCGAAGACTGTCGCCACATCCACCGCAGCTGCTTGGGTTGCCTTGGGCAGAGTTATTTTAAATCTCGATGAATTTATCACTAAGGAATAGCGTCAAATCGCTAACCGACCCCATAAGTGCGGAGCTTAAAAATGCAAACGATGCAATCAAAATTACGGGCGGCCATGGAAACGCAATCACGTCGCGATTTCTTTACGTCGACAGCAAGTGGATTGGGAGGCTTAGCTCTATCTCAATTATTTGCTGATGAAACAGCTGCGGGGTCCCGTGCGCCGTCTCATTTTGCGCCTACTGCTAAACGCTGCATCTTTATCTTCTTGGCGGGCGCCCCGAGTCACGTTGATCTGTATGATCCGAAACCAGTTTTGGTAGAGAAAAACGGGGAGAGTCTACCCAAGGAATTGACAGACAAAGTTCGATTTGCGTTTATCAAAAAGGAAAGCGCAATTTTGATGGGGAGCAAAAGGAAATTCCATCGATATGGTGAATGCCAAATGGAATTGTGCGATTTGCTGCCTCACATCGGGTCCTGTGCCGATGATATCGCGTTGGTGCGGTCGATGCATACCGATGCATTCAATCACCACCCCGCTCAACTCATGATGACCACGGGCGTGCCTCGGTTCGGCCGACCAAGTTTGGGTTCGTGGTTGACGTATGGATTGGGTAGTGAGACGAAGGAGTTGCCGTCCTATGTTGTGTTGTCGGCCGGTCGTGGTAGCTCCGGCGGCGTTTCCAATTGGACCAGCGGGTTTCTGCCATCGACCTATGAAGGTGTTGTGTTTCGTGGTGAAGGTGAGCCTGTACTGAACCTCAATAATCCACCGGGGTACGATTTGCGGATGCAAAAGGATTCATTAGATTTAATTAATCAGCTTAATCGTGAGCGGCTTGAACAACAAAACGATACAGAAATCGCTAGTAGAATCAGTGCTTATGAACTGGCATTCAGGATGCAGCAGGCTGCACCAGAGTTGACCGATTTAAGTAGCGAGACATCTGCGACTTTGGATTTGTACGGCGTCAACCGACCCGAGCCACAGAAAAATAGTTTTCGCGGCGGTGGAGCGAATGTGTACCAACAGTTCTCCAAAAATTGCTTGCTAGCGCGGCGTTTGATTGAACGCGGGGTGCGGTGCGTTACGTTGATGCATGCTTCGTGGGATCACCATAGCAATCTGGATGCCGAGATTTCCTATAATGCGACGATGCTGGATCAACCAGCCGCTGCACTTGTCAAGGATCTAAAGCAGCGGGGGCTACTAGATGAAACGTTGGTTATCTGTGCCGGGGAATTTGGCCGTACTCCGCTAGGGGAAAATCGTGGCGGTAATAAACAGAATACAGGTCGTGATCATCATCCCTATGCCTATAGTTTGTGGATGGCTGGAGGAGGGATTCGGGGGGGCCAAGTTGTGGGGAAAACGGATGATATTGGTTGGGCACCCGTTGAGGATGCTGTTCACGTAAACGATTTTCACGCGACGATTCTTCGCTTGTTTGGCTTTGACCACCATCGTCTCGTGCATCCGTTCAAAGGTTTGGATGTGAGGCTGACCGATCAAGGTGGCAAAGTGGTCGAGAAGTTGATTGGTTGAGCGCTTAGGTCGTTAGAGGTAAGGGCGAGTTGGCCAAAAGAGCGATTAGTTCGCTGGCGGCGTCTCGTGTCAGGTGTTCGGTGCACCACCAACCTTGGATTCGGGCACGACGGATTACACCTTTTTCAATCTCTTGTTCGAGCAGCAAAAAATTCCACCGCGTTGACTCCACACCGCAATCGAGCGTGAACCCTTGAGCATCCATCGGGTGTGCAATCTCTAGATAGCTAGCTCCGTTGTTGAAGTGACACAAGATGGCGATCGTATTGGCTGTTGTTGCGTCTGTTTCAGTATCGCTCCATGTACCCGCAGACGAATAGGTGGAAATGTTGCCAGACGTAAGAGAGGTCTGGGAAGTGAGTCTGGCAGGTTGATATAGTTGGTCAGTTTGCAAAGTGGCAACGATTTCAACACCTACGCTAGATTGCGTTTTGTTTGAGGAAGTCATGTAACGCCACATGAATTCGGCATGATTTGCTTGATTGGCTTGTTTGCCGTATGTCGCAATTAAATCATGGTCGCGGGTATAGGCGGTCAATTGCTTTTCAGATTCGTCAGTCTGAGGTTTGCTGAGTTGGAGGGCGAGTGTATGTGCAAGTGGTAAGTTTATCGAGTTTAGGTTTACATCTGATAATCCCCGATTTGGAAAAGCGAGATTAATTTTGGCTGTTAGATCGTCGCTTTGAAGATGCGCTGTTGTTGATTGGATAGTCCACATGGTGACAAGTAAGGATCGAGTTCTGAATAAAGGGCAAAAAAAGACCCCGTCGTGACACCAAAGTGACTCGACGGGGCCGGAACAGAGAAGAGGCCAATTACCACTGTGACTTAACAGCGGAAGCCAAAAATTTTAAAGATAAAAGCAATGGCTGGGAACACCGCAGCCTCAAAAAAGAGGCGTCGTGTGGTAATGGAATCTACTCTGATAATACCAAACAGCAAACCAATGTCCAGTTTGAACACGGAAAAAAACGATGAATGTTATTGGCAGTCAATGCTAGCGACTTCTTCTACAACTTTTAGAATAGCCTTATATTAAGGCAAAAATCTTGTTTTTGAACACTGTAAATCAAACGAACGGTGAACGATTATTTGTTAGGGGTATAGTGATTAATTGTGGCGGGTACTAGACATTTTGGTATTACGGCTTGGACAACCCGTTGCTGTAGGATTCAATTGTTATTTGCAACCTATACTTCCCAGTTTATCGTTGAATTCTTAGGTAACCTCTATAACCTGAACGAATTAGTTTTCCGAGGCTTGTATATACATAACTAGTCCTGAAAAACATTGAAAACAGCGTGCAGGGCGATAGAATGAAGAGAGTTCGTTCGAGCTGCAACCATTCTATTTATTCCCTTGATTGTTTATCCATGTTGTCCCAATCGAGTTCATTACGATCGCTAATTGCGGCTGTGTTGCTCATATTATCTTGCGTCGCGTTTGACACGGTGCGTGGTCAGGATGAAGAACCCGCGGTCGTTGAGACGCCGACCCCAGGCGCGGTGCTTAAAGCGCCAACGGAAATTTTCTTACTGAAGGACAAAAACGGAAAATTTGTCAAGGTTGCGACAAACTTAATGCTCGAAGAGTATTTGCGGATGTACAACCAGCAGAACCAGATTGACACTCCCAACACGCCACCACCCTTTACGATTGAAGAAACCACATTCAGTGGCCGTGCCACACAAACGCACGCCTTATTAACGGTTGCCTACCGTATCCGAATTGTTCGAGACGTCAGTGGTCAATGGACTAGAGTACCATTGCGTTTGAGTCAGAGTGTCATGCGGACCGCTCCTGACTACGCGGGTACCGGCTCCTTCTTTGTTACGTGGGACGAACAAGAGGGTCACGTGGGTTGGATTCGCGGGGCTGCTGACAGTGTTCACACGCTTACCCTAGATATCATCCGCCCGCTGCGTAAGGCTGGGCAAATCACTCAATTACAGTTAGACACTCCGCGTGCACGTGGTCGCTTTACTTCACTTGTGGTTCCATTGCCCAAGGCTCAGTTCTCGCCTCCGGAAATCGCAGTACAGACGAAGTCTGCACCAGGGAATGCCACCGAATTCGCCTTTGATTTTCAAGGCGGGGATTTGCAAATCAGTTGGAGTGCAAATGACCAAATCAACAGTCCAGTTACGACTCGGTATCAGGCAACCGTGGCCACTCGATATAATGTGCTAGGAAGAAAAAACATGTCTGCCGAAGTGGACATTAGTATTGATGGATTGGGTGCCGATGTAACGAGCTTCGAAGTGTTGTTGCCACCCTCGATGCAGTGGGTGAACACTCCAACTGGAGAATACCGCATTACTGTATCAGGAAGTCAGGTGTCGCCAACGGGCGACCCGTTGGGTGCACGCCAACGACTGTTAGTTGTGATGAATAAGCCGGTTGCTCAAACAACCATTGAATTGCAAGCGATATATCAACCGACCGCCTCAGCAGTTAATTCAGATTCCACGGTTGGTCCGGTTTTTGGAGATGCCAACGAAAGCATGGTAACGTTCGCCGGTTTTGAGGTACTTGATACCGTCAAACAATCTGGGTCCGTGCTAATTTCAAGTGATGTTAATTGGGCTTTGTGGTGGCACATCAGCGGCGATGTGCGTCGCAAGAATCCGGCAGATCAGGAAACTCCGCTGGATACGGGCGGTCGCTCAAATGTTGCATTTTTTGAATACTACAATCTTTCATACACGGTCGTCGGCACGATTCGACCTCAGGTCACACAATTGCAGATCTCGCCGCAATATTATTTCAAAGTAGCAACCACGGAGGTTCGATTAGAAATTGAATTGCATTGCCAGTACGTTGGCAACGGCGAGTATGATTTGTCGATCGAACATCCCGATTGGGAATTTGACCAAGTGTTTCAGCGTCAAGGCGAGTCTTCCACGTTAGTCGATTTTCAAGCGACCGCTGGCAAAGTTGATTTTTCAGTGTCCACATTGGGCGATGATGCGGTTGGCGAGTTGGTTGTTGTAATTCGGGCGCGGCGATTGACCGAGAGTGCAGTCCAACTACAAGATATTCCCATTACGCTAATGACACCAAAGATTAAGGCGATGGGCGGTGCATCGGCGGCAGTTAAACGCTCCTTAGCAACAGTTGCTGTGCAGGCAGCGGATAATGTCGAAATGACTCCACAACTTGCGAAAATGAAGGGCTTGGTGATTGGAACGCGTCAAGACTTAGACGCCTTTGAAAATATTGATAGTGGCCAAACCCCCTTGATATATAGGGCAACCCCGGAACATGAGGCACAAGATTCGCTTGAGTTTCGTGGGTCCATGCGTATTCGACAGCGAAGTTTGCTGGTGTCGTCGCGTAGCGTCATAAGCTTGGACGAGCAATTCGCCAGTTTTCAACAGACGTTAGATTATCAAGTTGACTACGAAGGGCTTCGCCAGATTGTGCTGCAGGTTCCAGAGATTGTTCGCACAAACAAGACATTACGTGTTTTTATGGAAACAAGCGTAGTGAATTCTGAGGAGCAAACCATTGTAAGTCAAAAAGCTTTACCGTGGTCAGTCATTACGAATCTTATAGGTTTTGGAGGTGACAACGGCGAACCTCAGGAACCGGTAGTTGCAGTCGATTTGCAATCCGACCTTCGCGGGCAGGTTCGAATTGTGTTGCATTTTCAACAAGAGTTACCTCAATTGTTGAGTGATGAATCACAGACGGTCAATTTCCAATTAATTATGCCTGTGCAGCAGGCAACGACTCAAGTGGTTCGTAATTCTGTGACCGTTGAAACTCAAGATGTATTTCATTGCCAGCGTGTGGGTAAAGATTGGCAACTCGATCGGGAATCGCAATCGGGTAGCGCGGCCGATCTGCTGAATATTTTTTCGACGGTGGAAACAGCAAAAGTGCCAATTGCGATGCGGTTGAGACGTGATGCAACGCTTAACGCAACAGAATTACAACGATATTGGGCGCAGACTATTTTTACAGACAAAGGAAGTCGCGAGCGTATTGCGATGCTCATTCGCACGAATGATGTTTTTGTGCGTTTACAACTGCCAGAGGATATTTCGTTTGATGACGATAGTTTAGTGGTGGCAATTAATGGTCAGCGGGTGCCCTTGGACCAAGTAGTGCCGAATCGTGACCGTCAGTTGATCGTACGACTATCATCTCAACGCGTCGAAGCCGAGTACCGAATTGAAGCTTGGTATACGCGGACTGCGGTTGATTCTCATCGCTTTCTAGTCACCTTGCCTGAGATTGTGGGAGTTCGTAATAGTGGTCGGGTATATTGGCAGGTCGTTATGCCTGGGGATCGACATTTGTTTAAATCGCCAGCTGCAATGACAGCAGAATACGAATGGAAATGGACAGGGTTATGGTGGAGTCGATTTGCAGCACTGGATCAACAATCCCTAGAGCAATGGATCGGTGTTGAACAGCAGCGGATGACAACCGGTAGCGTTAATCAATATGTGTTTTCATCCGTTGGTGCCGTGCCGTCCTTTGAGGTCACGAGCTTTCAACGGTGGACTTTATTGTTAATTGTTTCGGCGATTGTTTTGGTGGTTGGGATGGTTGTAATGTTTGTGGGTTGGTTGCATCACCCTGCAACGTTAATGGTCCTCGGAGGTGTTCTGACAACAGCTGCGGTTTGGATTCCAGAACTGGTGTTACTGATTATTCAAGCATCGTTGGGAGGATTCGTCTTAATCGGATTAGCCAAATTATTGCATGTGTTGTTGCGGACCCCGAATTTATTGCCGCCGGTAAGGCACGCTGGAGCAATTCAAACTGTGGAAACACATTCGGCTGTACTCTCGCTGTTAGAAATACCGCAGTCAGCGACGGATCCCAGTAGTCAAGCATCACACGGTCCAACAGAGTTGGATCAAGAGGTACCCGCGAGTCAGAGCCGTTCCTCAGAAAAGCAGGCGTGATGATGGATGCTCAAGCCCCCTCATTGTGTACTAGGAGACGTCGTGGTGGCAGTTACGCCATGCGCAGGTTAGTCGTCAGCACCTTGGTTATGGCGAGCCTGCTCCTTGTTGGTCAGCTATCAGCACAGCAAACGCCACCGGCAGCGAATGGTGCTAACGGAGCAGGTGAGAAATTTACGGCGAGTGATTTGTTTTACCGGGCAGTGCGAGTCAATCATGATGATTTAGACTCCGTTTTGCAGGGGTATTTGCCCGTCAAGCGTCAGTCGTTCCAGGATATGATCGATGCCATAAACGCGGCCGACCTCGAGCAGCGCGCAGCACGCGATGGTGGATCTGGTGCGTTTATTGTTCGGCGATCGATATACTATGTGAAACAGCAGAGTGACCAATTGACCGTTGGTAAAGCTTGGTTGGCTATTGAGTCGATGTTATCTGGCTCCGGGCGAATGTCATTGGGTGAATCGTCACTGGCTATTAATTCACCACGCTGGTTGGCAACTAATACGGATCCCAACGGCGCTGAACCCGCCGTTACAAACCTCCCAGCCACGACCGGAGTGACGTCTGTTGGTCTGCCAGTTTTGATCGTACCGCAATCCGGGACGTTACAGTTCGACTGGACGTTGCGAGGTCGTACTTTGTCCGGTGGCGTGCATCGCTTTGATCTAGCGGTTCCCTCGGCAGGGTCTTCGATTTTCGTCATCGACGTTCCGGTTGGTATGATGCTCAAATCTTCGGCCGGTCTGTTATGGACCAATTCAGCCGTAGAACGTTCGGGATCCGATGCACAATCAAGCGCGGTGGAAACGTCTGAAATGCTGGACATGTTGGACATGTTGGACATGCCCAGTTCTGTCACCTTGCCTCCCATTGCTGAAGGGTTTCAACGTTGGCTAGTGCAAATGGGAAGTCGTACTAAAACAACATTGACGATCGATAAATCTCCTCGAACCGGCGCAACTCCGGCGACGAGGTTCTATACAAGCCAAGTTGATTATTCGATTGGCAAAGCGGGGATTGACGTTGTCTCGACGATCCAATTAGATGCACACCAGCAAGACGGTGGGAGCATTTCTGTGGAATTGGATCCTGCTTTACAATTGACCTCTGTTCGTAGTGGGAATCAGGAGTTAACGATTCAGCCGGACCCAAACAATGCGAATCGCTATGACATTGCCTTAGCCTCCGTAGCGGTTGATGCTGAATTGGAAATAAGAGCAGTAGCTTCATTTACACTCGGGCAGTCAATTCGCCTACCGGTAATCCAGATGCGTAATGTGGTTTGGCGTCAGGGGCAGATGAGTATTGGTATGCGTGATGGACTACAGTTACAACAATTGGTGCCGCAGGGAGCGGTCGAGCGTGAATTGAACATGGAACAAGGGACTACCGTCCGAATCCTGGAGATGTTCGATCCCAACCCCGATATATTGGTAACCGCTGATCTCGCTCCAATCGTTCTCCATGCTACTCAAGTATCGCGATATGAAGCGTCCACCAAACTGCTTAAGTTGGCCACAGAGATCCATATCACTTCAGGAGATTCAACGGTTCATGATTTGCGAATGTCATTGAAGTCGCCGTGGAATGTAATATCCGTAAACACTGAGCCAGAAGGCTTATTAGGGCAATTTCAGGTAACCACGGTGACGGAAGCTGGAGTTAAACAGCGAGTGTTGGAGTTAGTGTTTGATAATGCGATTGGGCGGAATCAGCCGGTGACTTTGAAATTGCAGTTGCAGCGTGCAATTGAGTCTGGAGAATTTTCCGGTAACCAATTATCTTGTCTCGGGTTTGAGCCATTATCACCGAGCAATCGGCGAATGTACCAAGTGGTGGAACAACAGCATTTCATTGGCGTCGTCGCTGAGCAACCTGCGGTACTACGCGTGTTAAATGCTGCCGCTTTACTGCCGTTTCGTCTGAATTCTCAATCACAAGAATTAGCGGAAATCGAGATGTTACAGGATGTAGGGTTCATTTACCGCCACGATCCGGCGGTTGCCCAAGCGTTGTTTGCAGTTTCTCGTCGCCAGCAGACGTTTGATGTAGCTCTATACAGTACCCTAGAAGTTCGCAGTGACGAGGTACATGAAATTGTGAAAGTAACCATTCGTCCGGATGCCACGCAGGTAAACCGTATGCAAGTTTCGTCCGCTGAACGGCAAGATGGGCAAATGCAATGGAGTTGGTATCCTTTAGGCGAGGAGGAAAGTCAAACGCCCTTTAACTTGGCTAGGAATACTCGGACCAACTTACAAGTCACAGAAAGCGTGGTCCAAGGAAAACACCAATGGGATTTTATATTGCCGGACCCTCAGGGCACTCCGTTTGTTCTGATTGGTCAACGGATTTTAGACCTCAAGACTTTTTCAGATTTACCGCTGTATCAAATATCGTCAGCGAATGAATTTGTTGGTCGAGTGGATATGCGGTGGGGTACGGAACATCAAGTTGCATTTTTAGGGGGTACGATTAATCGTTCCCTGCCACAATTTACCGAGGGATCCGCAAGCTTTCGCCAGGGTTTCGTTTATTCGCAGCCTTTAGGTTCTTCGCCTCAGGTTTCCCCAGTTCGTAAATCCGGAAAACAAAAACATTGGGTTTGGATGGCGCATGTTCAATCACGGCATTTGACACATGGACGTAGTTTGCATGAAGTACGTTATGTCGTTGAGAATCGCGGCGAACCTTTTCTATTAGTGCAGTTACCTGCGGATGTTGAACTGCAAAGCATCACCGTTGACGATGAACGCGTCTATTTGGACTTAGAAGGGAAGCAGACATCTAGGCGAAGATACCAGATTCCGTTAAATCAGCAGCAACAGTTGTCCTATGTCACAATTCGGTTCAACGCTCATCGCAGACCATTAGGATTTGTGCAACAACTTGAGGGGTTTCTTCCAAAGTTAGAGTGCCAAGTCTTAAACACCAATTGGTCAGTATCTATTCCACCTGGTTATGAATTGGTGCGTGAACGTGAGAACCCACCCACGATCATGCGGCGACTTTTCGGTCCTTGGTTGGGTACGTCGGAAAACTCCGATACAGATAATGTGCGGATTGACCAATCTAGCGGTTTACGATCTGCGGTATTAAACAGCAACTTGCAACAAACAGTTTCCAGTGCCTTGGTTCGGGCAGCTGGATTTGAGCAAGAGACCGCAGAATTGAATTGGGCGATGTGGTTGCATAACTATCGTGAACTCAGACTTAATGACCCACGTTTGCCAGAAATTGTGGTAGACGTCCTGGCACTTCAATTTGCAGATGTGTTGCCGAGTTCGCTATGCGAATCAGCAACGGTCTCTGCAGAATCCATTCCACTTCAATCGTCATTGTCGTGGCTGGAAAACAAACACTTGTTATTTTTACTGTTAGGTGATCGCTTGGTTCTCACGTCCGACCAATGGTTCAATGACGGACCCACAGTACCGGTGGTTAAGCCAACGTCGATCCACCAGCAACGGTTGGTAGCTATGTACGACATGGCGATAGGGAGTTTTGTACCGCTGGATGCTTGGATGGTAGGTAAGTACCAACAGCCTTCGAGTGATTTTCAAGCGGCGTCGTCGTATCGTGCGGCCTTGCAGCAAGACCAATTGTGGGTCGTCGCCACAGGTGCGTTAGGGCAGACCGAGCAAATGACTTTTAAAACGTTTCGTACGACTACGATGCGTGCCATGTCGTGGGCCAGCTTTATCGGCTGGTTGGGCTTGTTTTTTGTTCTAATTCGACATCGTTGGCGCCTCAGTTTTATCATTCCTCCAGTCGTGGGTTCGATTTGCTTGTTCCTACCGATCACTGTGCTTGAATTTGGCTCGCAAGCGTTTTTTGCATCATTGGTAACTTGGTTTGTCGTGTTTGTACTTCGTACGCGAAAACAGGAAGAAGGCTCTCATTTAGTTGAATCCGCGGATTTGCGATTTGATGTAAATTTAAAACCTCAAATCTTGTCCTGCGGTTTGCTGCTTGTTTTATGCTTGTTGGCAAGTGAGATGGCTCGAGCGTTCCAAGATCCGACTACGCCGCCTGTGACCGAGGCAGTAAGTGCCGACGAGGCAGAGACGCCTGTTGTATTTGATGTGTTTATGCCTGTGGATGATCAACGGGAACCTTACGGTGAATACGTCTATTTGCCCGAAGAGTTTTACCAGAGAATGCGAAACCGGTACTCACAGCTTCAAGCTGGTAGTCGTGACTGGCTAATGACGTCCGCAAATTATGAGTTGACTTGGAAAGAGGATGTAACGGCGGAGACCGCGATCACTCCGCTGATTACAACGGTTATTGAAATCAGTACGACTGATGCCGTAGTTGATGTTGTGCTACCGTTTTGGCAGTCCGAATGTAAATCAGTACGCGTGTTGCTACAGGGACAGGAAATCCGTACGCAGTGGCTTGCAAGTCAACGAGGCTTGCAATTTCAGCTTGCCAATGCCGGTGCCCATAAGCTGACAATATTGATCGAACCATTATTGGCAAACGAGGAATCGCAGCGGTTTTTATTGCATATTCCGAAGGTGGTTGACGCGAAACTAATCTCGAATCACATCGAAAGCGGGCAGCATGTAGTTGTGCGAGGGCAAGCTGGCGCAACGACAGTTGATTTAACGGCTCAGCAAACTTCCGTACAGCTTGGTCAGATTGGTTTGTTTGAAGTGCTGTGGTCCATCGAGGCGGAATTGTTGACAGCGGCGATTTTGGAGGTGGATCAATATCAATGGTTACATCTGGCACCGCACTCCGTTACCGTCGATGTTCGGTTGCAATTTGACGTGCTCGCCGGGAATGCCCAACAATTTAGCTTACAGGTTGATCCGCGGTTAAAACTATTGCCGATTCAAGCAGGTCAGTTGATTTCAGAATCTCCTCTAATACAAGAAGGGGAGCAAACCATGATTCATTTTACGCTGGAGCAACCAACTTCAGAGGGTTTTGAGGTTTTGCTGCAGTTTTATATAGATGAAGCATCGGGTATTGGGAATATTGCAGTACCGCGTATACATACTATGGTGCAACGCCAAAACGAACATTGGATGGCATTTTCAGTCCACGACGAGTTAACCTGGCAAAGTGACGTTGGCGTGACAGCATCCCAAGCAAATTATGAAAAATTGAAACGGGTCTTTAATTCCACAGATACGTTTAGTGGCGTGTTTGATATTCAAGAGAACGACTTTCCTACGATCACGACAACCCCGCGAGTCACGACAACGCTGGTCGGGCAACAGTGCGATGTCACGGTCGACGCGGAGAAAGTCGTCGTGCGGTATTTTGCCGACATTGAAGTCACCAATAGTTCTGTTATGCAGCATCGTTTTAAGATTCCCGAGCGTTTTCAGCTTGAGTCGGCGTCAATGTTTCAAAACGGCATCCCGTTAGAAGCACAAATTCAAATTGCTCAAGATGGGTATTTATCAGTATTTTTTAATCAAGGACTAACTGGATCACACAGTTTTGAACTGCGAGGATTCGTGCAGTTAAATGAACAGGCAACGCAAGTCCCCGTCGTGTCGTTAGAGCAAGCATCTGTACGTAGTGAAACGGTGAATGTGTATACGACCGATAGTGTGCTGGCTCGAATTCTGGCTCCAAGTGACGTTATTTTCCCGACCACAGAGCGTCGATTTGATGCATCACATCGAGGGCGTCTATTGGCCATATTTCGTTCCTCGACTGATGCACGTAGATGTGAGGTTCGAGCGACACAGAACCCCACGAGTTTCAGTGGAACGATCGCGACGAGTATGCATGATATTGACGGTGACTGGATAGCGCGTATCCGTTCACAAATACAATTAATCCAAGGCGAACTGTCCACTTTGAGGATTGCGGTGCGAAATGTTGATGTCGAAACAATTACCGTGTCGCCGAATTTTCAATACGAGTTGATTGATGGTGATCGTGGTGAACAGTGGATCGTGTTGCGGCCTGATGATCCCACTCAGACATCCTACGAATGGATGGTCGAGTTCAAGTTGGAACAAGATGGGGGCGTTGTCCAAGTCCCTAACGTTAGACTGGTTGACTTGGCTAATAACGAGATACAAAGTTATGCTTATGTACCCCAATTCGATCGGCTGAGAAAGCGAATTCACTGGGACTCCAATAATGCCAAGCCGCTGAGTCGCTGGTCCAATGCAATTATCCCGCCTGAGGTTACACCCGAAAGTCACTTTGTATTTCCCTTGTCGGTAAACTCAGATATTTATTTGCTCCCCAGTGTTGAGGCTCAAAATCAAGGAGTGGTAACGCTGGCAGATTACGAACTGACGCTGACTTCCTCGCAGCAATTGTTTGCGATCGCCAAATACTACTTAGTGCCGATGACGGGTGATGAATTTGTTTTATCATGGCCGGAGTCGTTGGAATTGGTCGGTGTAAGTGTACATGGCGTTCCACTGCCGGTACGCCAAGGAGTTACCAAGTCATTGCATATTCCGATCCAGTCCAATACAGATTTTCACGAAATCGAAGTCGTATTTACGAGCAAGCTTAAGAGCGCAGCGGGTAACGCCGCGGTACCGATCGTATTTCCTGTACCAGAACACGTGGTTGTTCAAAAGAGCGTCTTGACCATGCATGCTGAGCAAAGCATTCTGCAGAGTTTGCAGTTGGATACGTTGGCCGACGCGCCAATTATTGCAATTGTTAATGAGCAGTTACGAGCGAGAATTCGACTATGGGAGTCCGTTGGGAGAAACTCGGAAAGTCATAAGAATAGTTTTTGGCAAACGCAATTCCGCGAACTCAACAGTCACTTTGCAGGATTACAAAGCATGGCATCGATCGAATCGTTTCAAGGTCTCGTGGATGCCGACCTGCAACAAGACCTCGCTCGTATTCTTGCGGAATCCGAAAGTCTACCAGGGCAGCAACGCCAAAATACACTCGTTCCTCAGAAACAAAAAAATTCCTTTGTGACCGTGCACGGTGTTGTCGATGGCCAGTTACGGCAAGTCGTTTTTAGAGGAGTGTCTGCAACGGGTGGCGATAGCCCGTGGGTGAAGTTACTTGCGATAGGCCTGATATGTGTTGCTATGGTGATAGCATTTTGGGCGATGCAGCAAGAGTGGTTAACCCATTGGATTGCACTAGTGCCGTTGGGTCCACCTGTTGTGCTGGGAATTGTCTGGTGGTTGTTCTTTGCGTCGAGCGTGCTTGGAGGGTTGCTAATTGCCCTGTGCCTGATCATGAACATGTGGCCGAATCAGCGATTTATAAAGATGCGGAAACGAAAAATAATCGCGCCCGACGTTGGCAACTAAACCACAATCTCGTCTTGGCAAGAAAATTGCAATCTGCTATTTTCTACGTTCCTGATTGACGACATCAATGATGTTTTGGTAGTCGTAATTCAAGGGACTTAATTGCATCAGTTCAACGGATGAAAAATGTTGTTCAACTGTGTGGAAAGTAAAATAGCAACAGCGATCGCATTTTGAAAGGGACGGAACCTTTTCACCTAATGCGATGATGGGTTAACGTAAGTTAGCACATGATTACGAAGGAGCGTGTGAATGCCGCTGGAAGTCACTGAGGAAGCCGATTTACATATGCGATGGATGATTCGGCGGGATATGCCGGAAGTCCTTAAGATCGAAAATGCGAATTTTGAGTTCGCCTGGAGCGAAGATGATTTTATACGCTGCCTGCGGCAGCGAAATTGTATTGGCATGGTTGCCGAGCGCAACGATGGAATCGTCGGATTTATGGTTTACGAGCTGCACAAAAACCGATTGCACGTCCTGAATTTCTCCGTCTGCCACGCACAAAAGCGATCGAAGGTCGGTACGGCAATGGTTGAAAAACTCAAAAGCAAGTTGTCTAGGCAACGGCGTAACCGAGTCGTTTTAGAGGTTCGGGAAACCAACCTCGACGCGCAGTTGTTTTTCCGTAAGCAGGGGTTTCTAGCGCTTTCAGTGTTAAGAGATTTTTACGAAGACACGGTTGAAGATGCCTATCTAATGCAGTTCAGACACGTGGCCGAAGCTGTCGAAATGGCCCCCAATCGTATCTCCCGCCTAGCAGGATGATTCGTCTTTTGTCGGAGTGGTAGAGGATATGATTGCGACAATCGTACTTGTGCTAACTTTCCTGTCACCATTGTTTATGGCCGCTGGCTATGCGCGGCGTTCTCACTTGAATTTCGCGCAAGTATTGCTGTGGATGCCCGCAGCAATGATCACTCTGTTTCAATGGAATACTCGCTTGCGCGGTCGATTAAACGGCCTGCCCACCGGTGCGATTCTTATATCTAACCATCGCAGCAGTGTTGACGGTTTTTTTATTCAAATGGCCTGTGACAAACCCGTAGGTAGTTTAGTAGCCCGAGAATATATCGAGGTTCCCGTTTTGCGCCACCTGTTTCGATTCTTGGGTATGATCCCTGTTGGTCGCCAAGGAGTCGATACACAAGCCACCAAGCGGGCAATTCGCGAGGCTGCCAGTGGTCGCTTCGTATTGATGTTTCCCGAGGGGCGATTGAACACCACAGTCGACCTGATGCAATCATGTCGACCCGGTGCAGTGATGGTTGCGATTCGGGCCGGAGTGCCCGTCGTACCGTTTTACGTCAAGGACATTGCTTTCACAACTGCTCTCTTGAATCCGTTTGTTTCACGGGCCAGAGTGCAGTTGTACGTTGGTGACCCAATTGATGTGGTCAAGTTGTCACAAGGAAAGACCGACAAACAAACGCTCGGGAAAGTTCTGCAGTTATGCCTGTTGGAGATTGCTAAACTAGCGGGTGAAGTCGATTGGGAACCGCAGGTCGCAGGACGGAATTGGAACCGCTAGCACGCAGGCGTTTAGGTTATGCAGCATGTAGACGGTCGTAGAAAATGGTGGCCTGCTGGTGTAGTTTCTCTCTAGTCTCAGCCGTTGATTTACTGCGAGCAAAAATTGTGAATAAGGGATGGCCGGCCTGAACGATCGCGCCGATCGGCGGTAGATCCGCTACGGTGGGCTGTTGACATTTTAGTGCTGCTTGCCAAATGGGCTGAAATTCGTTTGGAATCTGTGTTGTTTGTCGAGCGAATAACACAGCTTTTCCGTAGTGTATGCCGGCGTGGTCAATGCGGGTAAAGGTGGCCGGATTCTTTGAAAAAGAATCGAGGTGTAATTGAATCATAGATCGATTGAATTGCGATTCAAAAAGTTCCATTGAGGCAGTGTAGCGTGGATTAATTTCGATTAGCCACAGTTGGTCATCATCCAATATCAGGTCAACGCCAATGAGTCCTCGCAATGAATATTCGTGCTGCAGGAATTGACCTAATTCTTGTAGCTTTTTGTTGATTGAGGGAGGAATATACAGGGGACCAACCGATCCACAGTATTGAAATTCGCTTGCTTGGAATTCGCGGTGACCGAGTAGTTGTTCTGTGCACCCTAACAAATCAGTGCGGGCTGGATGCATTAGAAAACTGACGCTGATATTACGTCCGGAAATGCGTTCTTGAATAATCTTGGTAGGATCCAGAGAGCTCGAGTTGGTGCTGTCAAACGCGTGAATTCCTTGTCCGGCGGCAGAGGCAATTGGTTTTTTTAGCCACAGCGTTTCGTCGTCGGGGAGATGCTCGTTGGCTGCAAATGTTCGGGGATATTGCCAGTTGCTGCTGGTAAGGACTGATTGTAGATTCGCTGGATCACGCAGGCGGGCGATTTGGTCGACCGCTGGAGCTAGCAAGGTCGCTCTGGTTGTAAGTTCATGTAGGATGCTGGAGTGATTCTCCATAGCGCCGGTGACACAAATCGCATCAGGTCGTAAATCAGATAGTAAGGAAAGGCAGTCGGTGGGATAGTCGGTGAGAAGATGGAATTTGGATTGTGAGCGGGTATCTATGTCGCCAAACATGTCCATGGCATGAATCGTCCACGAGGATTGCCTCGCTGAGGCAACGGCGGCTCTAGCACTCGCACCGATAATTAAGAGCACACTCATTTGGAATTAAGATTGCGGGGATGTTGATAATTGCGCCGTTGTAATGTCCAATGACGTAAGCAACTGCACTTAGTTGTTTACTCCGTAGTTTACGTGGTAAAACGGTTTGTTTGAATCCCTAGCAAATTTTACCTGCTTTGTTTTAAAGCGATACCGTCAGTTTTGTTTTAATTTGAAATTCAGTTTTTTAGTTTTTTAGTATACGGAGAGTCACTTATGTCCATGTATGTTGGTGAAAGTCTTGTTGGCGATGGAAATGAAATCGCCCATATTGATTTGTTAATTGGTAGTAAAGATGGGCCAGTCGGTACCGCATTCGCAAACGCGATTGCTCGCCAAAGCGACGGTCACTCAAATCTGCTAGCAGTATTAGAACCGAATCTCGCTGTAAAACCTGCTACCGTGATGATTACAAAAGTCACAATCAAGGGAATGCGGCAAGCGGTGCAAATGTTTGGACCTGCTCAAGTTGCTGTTGCCGAAGCAGTTGCTGATGCTGTTAAAGAGGGTGTGATTAGCATCGATCAAGCTGAAGATCTCGTTATTGTCTGTGGCGTGTTTATTCACCCAGCAGCTGAAGATGATGCAAAGATTCACCAATACAACTACGAAGCGACATTAGAAGCGATTAAAAATGCAATGTCCGGAACACCGTCTGCTCAAGCAATGCTTGACGGTCGTGACTCTGCGGCACATCCATACAAGGGTTGCTAATTGCCTCGTGGCTGTTGTTGCTAACATCCACACACAACCCATCTCACGTCGGATTTTCCACGGGAGATGGGTTTTTTATTGTCTACAATTAATGCAGAATAATTGTTGTCCGCAAAAGTTTTTCAGGATTGGCGATCACAGGCGATATGATCACCTAGCAATGTTTGGTTCGAGAAAGAAAGCTTCCCGATGACAAAGAGTAATATTCTTATTCAGTTAGATCCGGACACTCACGCTAGCGTATTTGATGCTTTGGTCGCCGTGGACTCCGCAGATTTACAGTTGCTGCAATATCATGACGTGGCGACCGAGCAAGTCGAAAAGCTCGTGCATGGTGCGATGTTTACTCGAGGCCCACAGGATTTACGTCATACGGCCGTGTTTATTGGCGGTACGGACGTACAACAGGGCGAGGCTTTGCTGACAGCGACTCTGCGCTGTTTTTTTGGTCCGCTGCGTGTTTCTGTGATGTTAGATGCTAATGGTGCAAATACGACCGCTGCGGCTGCCGTCTTGGCCGCCGCAAATCATGTAGATCTATCGCAATGTCGAGCGTTGGTTTTGGCTGGAACGGGGTCTGTCGGGCAACGGGTTGGACGATTGTTAGCATCACAGGGTGCTGTGGTTAACTTGGCGTCGAGAACGGCTGAGCGAGCTGTTGCGGCGGCACAGGTGATTTCTGATGCAGTGGAGGGTTCATCCGTTAGCGGCGTTATGGTGTCGGATACACAGCAGTTGCCGAACTTGATTGACGAATGTGATGTGGTTGTGGCCGCCGGTGCGAGCGGAGTCGAATTGTTGCCGCAGGAAATTTGGCAATCAAGTGAATCATTAAAAGTGCTGGTCGACCTCAATGCCGTTGCGCCCGCTGGTATTGAGGGCATCGATGTGTTGGATACCGCAAGAGTTGTAGACTCAAAAGTAACTTACGGTGCGATTGGCGTAGGGGGGTTGAAAATGAAGATTCACAAAGCTGCGGTGTCGCGGCTGTTTGAGTCGAATGACCAGGTTCTTAATGTTGATGAAATTTTTGCTATCGGAGAATCACTAACGGACTGAGTTTCCGTTGGTGTATCATGCCATTAGAGATGTTTGCTGTTAATCAGGATTGCTTACATGGACTCGCTTGAATTTGAATGCCCGCTTTGCAATGGTTTGTTTAGTGCTGCCGTAGCGGATGTAGAGGTCACCTGTCCGCATTGTGACGAAACGGTTAGTTTGAGCGTTGTCGATCCGAGTTCACCTGCAAACGTCACCATGGTGGCCAAGCAGATAGCAACGCCGGAACCTCTTTTTCCGCCAGGGCACAAGAAGTTCCCAGCAACCGAGTCATCAGCGACGCCTGAGACGGCACCCGAACCACCGGGTGTCATTATGGACGGTGACGTAGATCAATCTGTTGACGTCACGGCGTCTATTACGCCGCCAGCGACGGTGCCCGACGTATTGCCGTTTGTCGTGACTGACGATGGCGGTGACGTGGACGAATGGACTGATGAATTGCAGTCTATTACCCCGCCGGCGACGGTTCCCAGTGAATTGCCGTTTGTCGTGACTGACGATGGCGGTGACGCGGACGAATGGACTGATGAATTGCAGTCTATTACCCCGCCGGCGACGGTTCCCAGTGAATTGCCGTTTGTCGTGACTGGCGATGGCAATGGCGGGGACGAATCTGTTGACAACATAGAGGCTATTACCCCGCCCGAACCGGTAGCGGACGAAATGCCAGCGGTTGTTATTACGGACGGAGTCGCGGGCGAATCTGCTGACGACACGGAGTCTATTACCCCGCCCGAACCGGTAGCGGACGTAATGCCAGCGGTTGTTATTACTGACGGAGACGTGGACGACTCGGAGTTTATTACGCCGCCCGAACCGGTAGCGGACGTAATGCCAACTGTTGTCATTGCCAAAGATGAGACTAGCGAATCACCGGATAGCACTGTTACGGACACGGCTATTGAGGATTTGTTGCCGCCAGGTTTTCAATTGGATGACCCACAGACTGACCCGCAGACTGACAAGCAGACTGACAAGCAGGCTGACAAGCAGGAAACCACGGAAGCGGCGGAGATCATCGACGTTCGAGTTGACACAGACCCGGCAACAGTGGGGCGGGGCGTCAATAAACGAGAATTGCGCAGTCGCACGCCAGACGAGAAAAGTCAATTCATGCGGAAGAAGAATTTAATCGTGTGGGGTATCGGTGCGTTGGTCATCATTGTAACGATGGTCGTAATGCTACAACTGGCTTAACCACGACTGAAGCCCATAAAGAAGCTAAACGTTTGTCTTTGATCCGTGTCAGCGCTGTTAATTGGGAAACCGAAGTCTAACGCGAACGGTGCTTGGGACATAAAGGGGACGGCAATCCGCAGGCCCGCACCAACGACGACTCGAAAATCATCGCTTTGTATGGAATATTGTTCTTCCACTGTCCCAAAGTCTGTAAACACAACGCCTCGAAGCATATCGTCGGCAGTGAAGGGGAACATATATTGAACATTCCCCAAAAATCGCATATGGCCACCAGTCTGTACACCGCCGGTCACAGGTGATGCTCCACGGTAACGAAAACCACGAATCGTTTGGTAACCACCTGCGAAATAGTGATCGTAAATCGGAGTGTTATCGCCCGTTACGTCTAATTGCAAGCCCCACGACAACACATGTCGCCCAGATCCGTCTGCCCGTTCTCTGATGAGGTTGTACTTTCGATACTCGATCGATCCGCGGGTGTAATCAAAACTGCCGACGACTTGTTCCACGCTTGTCGAAAAATAATGTCCTTCGGTTGCCAGAAAGGGAGTGTCACGAGTATCGTGTTTCAAACCCAATCGGAAACCGACAAGATTGTTGTCTCCCAAGGCTTCGTCGAGAGCGGGCACTCCAAGTGTAGTGGGGTTGTCGATTCCGACCTGTTCAATACGTAATGCAGCATTGACGGAAAGATCTGGTGTCAGGCGATAACCAAAGGAAAAGCGACCGCCGACGCGATTCTCATTCCAATCTTGGTAAATACGGTCGTACAAGAACGCGCTGGTGTTGAAACTGACCTTCGTGTCATTGAAGTAGGGATTGGAGTATTGAAGCATATAGCGAGACCAGTTTTGGCCTGGCATCGCTTCCAAGCGAAAGCCTTGACCGCCACCGCGAAATGCACGACCTTCGATAAAGTCATCCCAGTTGCGCGGAATGGCTTCATAATCAAAATTACGCTCATCAATAACGATAGTACCGGTAACGCCGGCATCCGAGTTTACTCCGACACCAAATACGAATCGGCCCGTACGTCCCTCCTCTACAAAAACATCAAATGGAACGGAATTAAGATTGGCATTTGGATCGAATAACGGACTGACCGAGTCATCATTGGGTGCTAATGGCGATTGCTGGAAAGACGCTTGTATGACGTTTGAAGACTGATCATCAATCCGTAACACTTGGCTTGGATTTTCCAATTCCACAAAATTGGCAGATACGACACCACTGGAAGTAGACGTGTTGTCGGCCGCGGTGTTGGTTTGTGGGGTGGGACTTTGACCTCGAATGACAACGGTGTCCTCTTGGTCTGTACTCGTTGCAGAAGAAGCCCCGGATGATCGTGAAGCAGATATAGTTGGCCGTAGTGTATTAACTTTGGCACCGTCGAACACCGGTTCGATCCGAAAACCGTCATCTTCGGACTCAGCAGCTGTGGGTTGACCGTCGAGCAAACTAGCTGGATTATCAACTTGACGTGCAGAATCGGATACGGTGCACCCAAGCAGACTTAAGAGGAGCCCTATACCAAGGGCATGGCAGCTGATCTGCTTGGTTGAGGAAGAAATAGTTCGTTGCATTTGCGAGCCTATGAAATGACCGATTGCTTACCGCAAAGGGAAAGCGGAAGTGCGATTTATGGGATTATTGTTTGGTATTGCTGTACGCGGGCTTTGGCCACGAATTGTGTGGGTGGTTTCTGGTTTTTGTTTGTCAGGAGTCGTGCCATTGCTAAGCATGGCGTCGACGGCGTCGGTACGGATGACAATGGAAGGAGGCGTGCCGAGGCTCGGATCTGAGTTAAACAGGCTGCTAAATCGCAATCGTCGCTCACTGGCTTTAACTTCTCGATTGTTTGCTAAATAACCGGGGATGAGTGAGAGTCGGTTGAGGACGACCGCATTTTTGGTGTGTGGGTTGAGTCCACTGATATGGGCGTCAATACGACCAACCTTAAACTGATCCCCTTCGACTATTTGAAAAACGACATCCAATTCTCCAGGGACTTCCTTGAAGCGGATATCAGGAGTAACCGTGGAATAGATAAATCCGAGTTTTCCGTAGAGTTCTTTTAGTGAATCCAACACACTAGACAGTTCACCCCGATTGAAATAGTCACCATTTTGAATTGTTAGTAGCGGTTGCACCGTCGTAGAGGATACTCGGTTGTTGCCCTGGATCGATATTGAACCAATCCGATAGCGAGGGCCTTCGTTAACTATAAACCGAAGTGTTACCCAATGACCTGATTCATCGTATTCTATTTGCCGCCCTACGGTTGCTTGAAAGTAACCAAGGTTGCGGTAATAGCTAATCAACTGTTGTACGTCGGCATCGATAGCCTTTGGGATATAGTCTCCGCCGTAGAGCCAATTGGTAAGCTTGTCTTTAGCCTGTATCTGCGTTTTTAAGCGAGCGTCGGTTGCCAATCGCGGGTCATTACCGACAACTTCGATTTCAGCAATCTTTTCACGAGGTCCTTCGTCGATGTAAAATACTACATTTCGTTGGTCTGGCTTGTTACCTTCGAGGATCGTAACGTGGGCTTTGGGGTGACCTTTTTCGTGATATAGTTCTTCAATTTTGCGTTTTGCATCCTCAATCGCGAATATATCTAAGGCATCACCACCACGCAAATCGGATTGTTTGGTGAGCTTATTGTCGAGGAACATTCTATTTCCGATAAAGCGGACCGTATTGATCGTGGGCCGCTCAAAAATCTCAAACGTAAGTTGAACGCCTTGGGCGGATGTCTTAGTTAGCAACCGTACATCGCGAATAAGTCCTGTACGGTACAGTCGCCGTACATCTTCTTTAATGATGGCGGAATCGAACGAACGATCGATGCGGGTCTTGATAGTGCCGTACAGTTTTTCCGCGGTTAAAAATCGATTCCCTTTGAATTCAACGGAAATTACCGGCATCCCTTGGAATTCTGGGTGGGAATTGGGTTGATTGACGATTGTGGACAAGGCTTGAGACTCGGGAGTCGATGCCGCGTTGGGCACTGTTCGCTGATCCGGTGAACTGTTTGCCGCGGGAAATACAGGGGGATCTTGAGCGTTCAGCGGCGATGGTGAGCTGCAAAGAAATAATGCGACGCTAACGGCACTGCAAGTGATTAAGTGTTTGGTAGATGTAGTTTTATGCATAGGTATCAGCCCGTTCGCAGACCATACGAAAACGACTTGCTATTATTCGCGGATGTATATGAATTCGTTTGCTGCAAACGTACATGCGATCGATTTGATTACACGCAGAAATAGGCTGCAAAGATGGGAGAAAAATACAATATTCCCTCTTTTGGGGCAATACGTATTTCCAGAACCGCATTCTCACGGGATTAGGTATTGGAGATCTTTGGGGATTCGAAAGCGCGAATTCTTAGAAAGGGTCGCCAACTGCTGCGGCGTTGAAGTCATCGAAAGCTTGCAAGCGTTCAGGTGCTTTATCGACGAAGAGGGTGAAGTCTTTTTGCCACAGCATTTCGATTTCGCCAGTTGGACCGTTACGCTGTTTGGCGATAATGATTTCCGCTTGGCCCGCATATTGTTCGGCGTCATCACCGCGTTGATAATATTCTTCACGGTGAATAAACATAACGACATCTGCATCTTGTTCGATCGCACCAGATTCACGCAAATGGCTTAGTTTTGGTCGATGGTCGCCGGTGCCTTCCGTTTGGCGGTTTAATTGCGATAAGCACAGCACGGGGACCGACAAGTCACGTGCGAGCCCTTTGAGGCGGCGAGCCATTTTCGCGACTTGTTCTTGCCGTGGGTCGCGTGGATTATCGGGTTCGATAAGTTGCAGATAGTCGACGACGATCAGTCCGAGTTTACCTTCGCGTCGGCGGATTCGTCGAGCGGACGCTGCTATTTCGCTGACGGTACGACTTGGTGCATCGTCAACATATAGTGGAGCACTGCTCATCTCACCGGCTTTTTCGATCAGCTGCTTTCTTTCGTCGTTACCAATATTCCCATTTCGCAGTTTTTGACCATTAACTTTAGCAGCGCTACACAACAATCGATCGCATAGTTCTAATTTGGACATTTCCAAACTAACGAACAATACGGGTTGCTCGCTACGCATGGCGACATTTTCGGTGATGTTCATCGCCAAAGCAGTTTTTCCCATACTCGGGCGAGCTGCTAGGATAATCAATTCGTTGGCGTGTAAGCCGCCGGTGATATTGTCAAGGTCTTGGAAATGGGTTGCTACGGCATCGTCGGAATAATTGCCACTCATCCGAGCATTCATGCGATCCATTGCTTCATGCAGAATATCATTCAACGGCGATACGGTATTATGACCCCGGTCATCAACAATACCGAATATTTTTTGTTCTGCTTGGCTGAGCAAGTTTCGTGAATCGTTGTTTTGATCGTAAGCGTCTTTTAATATTTCTGTGCTCACGTCAATGAGTGAACGATAGGTTGATTTTTCGCGAACGATTTCCGCGTAATAAACAGCGTGCGCGGCATTGGGGACAGCCTTTCCTATTTCAGCAAGGAATCCGGCGCCACCAATTAGTTCGTATAGTCCTGCGGTTTTTAAGCGATCAACGAGTAACATCGTGTCGATTTTTTGACCATCGTCGTGCATGTCCTTCATCGTTTGGTAGAGTTTTTGATGGGCTTCATCAAAATAATCTTCCGCACGTATTATCAAAATGACCTCGTCGATCACGTCCGGCATCAGCAGGATACTGCCGAGGACTCCCTTTTCCGCATTGAGATCATAGGGCGGTTGACGTTCAAGAAAATCGGCAGTGGTGGATAATTTGCCGTTAGCGCGTTGGTCGGGAACTTTTGCCATTAAGTCGCAGTGATCCAAACGAAAAGGTGTCATTTTCAGCGAGTGTGATAAGTAAGCCGTTATTGTACACGGCATCGCTGATTAATGCATTGGTTTGAAGTCCCAGCTAAGCAAAAAAGCTCGACCGATTTGTCGGCAGAGCTTTTGGGGTGTCAGGAACAGATTGGGCACTGAATTGAGCGGAGATTATCCTGCAGTTGGAGGGACAACCCACACCTTCAATTCAACATCGTCAACGTCTTGGTGCAAGTTCACTTTGACGGTGAACAGTCCGTGTTCTTTGATCTGCCCATCGATGATGACGTTTTCGCTGTTGATTGTGTAGTTTTTGCCACGTAATTGATCAACGATGTCGTTAACGCCTACGCTACCGTAAAGAACGCCGTCTTCGTTGGCTTTGGATTCAATCGTAACACTTTCTTCGGCGAGTTTAATAGCGATTTCACGCCGGCCAGCCAAGCGAGCTTGAGCTTGAGCTTGTATTTTGGCACGATGTTTTTCAACCATTCGCTTATGGTGTTCCGAGGCAATCGTGGCCATGGCATTTGGGATCAAATAGTTATTTGCAAATCCAGGTTTCACTTCGACAATGTCACCGGCGTGTCCGAGGTTATCGACAGACTGAATTAACAGTAGCTCGATTCCCCCGTTGGGACCTTTAGGTAGTCGTTTGTAAGATCGTTTTGTATCGGGGCTTCTAGACATTTTCCGAGTCACTTAATGAAAGAGAGTTAGATTGAAATTCGTTTGTATATGAACGTTAAAAAGGGATATCATCATCGACCGGAGGCGGTGATGCTGGTGGGTTATCCATGGGTGCTGGTTCTGACTGAAATTGCTGTGATCCTTGGTTGCCTTGAGGCTGCTGTTGAAATGATTGAGCTGGAGGCGCTGGGTTGGAATCTTGGAAACTTCCGCCGCCACCACCGCCACCACCACCACGGTTTTCACCTCGTGGAAGCATTTGCATACGTTCGCCGGTCACTCGCAGTTTACTTCGTTTTTGTCCAGTCTGTTTGTCGTCCCACTGGTCAAGTTTCAATCGCCCTTCAATTAGGACTCCGGAACCCTTAGCGAGGAACTCGTTACATACTTCAGCGGTTCGTCCCCATAGAGTAATGTCCACGAATGTAGTTTCATCAACCCACTGTCCGTTGGCGTCTTTGCGTCGGTCATTTACAGCGAGTCCAATTTCGGTCACAGCTGTACCCGAAGGTGTGTATCGTAATTCAACATCCCTAGTGAGATTACCCATCAGGATAACTTTATTAAAACTGGCCATGTTGCTCACATTCCTTAATAGTGGTTTGAATATTTTGGCGTCGATTCGTCCGCTCATCTAATCCGGTGAGGACGGCAATATTGTGATATGACGTCACAAAACCATTTCACCTTGTCTACGAATCACTACTAGCTTCTTCAGCTGCCGGTTGATCGACGGCTTCAGTTGTTTCGGCCGATTCCTCAGCCTCTTCACTACTACCTGCATCACTGGCAGTCTCATCGCTGGCAGTTTCATCGCTGGCAGTTTCATCGCTGGCAGTTTCATCGCTGGCAGTTTCATCGCTGGCAGTTTCATCGCTGGCAGTTTCATC
>LWDU01043043.1_pt1 | contig 98093 bp, 78 predicted proteins | sample 727161 | NCBI WGS metagenome assembly LWDU01 (sample SAMN04566230, study PRJNA314399) | hydrothermal vent metagenome | isolation source: deep sea hydrothermal plume seawater | place: Mexico: Gulf of California, Guaymas Basin | collected 2004-07-11 | reverse complement strand
ACCGTCACGGTCCGCGTCAGGGTTCAATGGATTGGTATTGTGCACTTCGATCTCTTCCTTGTCAGTGAGCCCGTCCTCGTCCGAGTCCGCCTTATTAGGCTTGGTCCTTAATTCATATTCTTCGATGTTAGTGAGCCCATCATTGTCATCGTCCCCTTCAGGATCATCGACTCCGTACTTCTCCTCCCAGGAATCAGGTAACCCGTCACCGTCCTCATCTTCCTGCGTTGCGCCAATCGGGCTCAATCCATCAGCGAGTGCGGCAATTGCAGCTTCTGGAAGCACTTCTCTCCAGATAGCAACGTCATCAAGATAGCCATCAAACTGGCTTTCACCGTTATTGCGTGCACCTAAGACGAACGTTCCTCCACCGTTAGGCGCTCGTTGGGCCTGTGGTCCTCCGTCAAGCTGACCATTCAGATAAATCGACGCCGTGTCAGCGGCTCCGTCATAGGTCCACACCGCATGGATCCACTGCTCGGCTTCTAGCACAGTGCTGGCGTTCCAGTCCGCTCCCCAGTGTGCACTGTGAAGTAATCCGCCGCTACGAATTCCGTTGTGGATACCCTGATTGGTCTGGCCCCAGATAAAGCCCTCACCACCGGCAGAACCGATCGGCTTGATCCAACACGCAAATGTGTAACTTCCATCCTCAAAAGTATTAAGATCAGAGTTCATATCAATACTAAGCACATCAATATGACCGCCAGTGAAATTGGCTCCAGTCGTTGGAGTTGACCCACCATCTGCTCCCGCCACATCAAAACTCACCGATCCGTCAACAACACCATCATTACCATTACCACTCAAATCCTCCACCTCACCTTCAAAGTCGAGGAAAAGGTATGGAGCTGGAAGCGCTCCCTTGCTGTTCGGATCGTGAGGGTCAGTTCCTCCAGCAATTTCACCGCCATCAGAGTAACCGTCACCGTCCGTGTCAGCATTATTCGGATCGGTTCCGGTGTTTTCCTCATCAACTAGAATTCCGGTATTGGTTTCAACCCCATCAATGAGTCCATCCTTGTCTGTGTCCGCCAATTTAGGATCTGTCCCGGTATTGGTCGCGCTCACATAGGTTCCGGTATTAGTCTCAACACCATCACTGAGTTCATCACCATCAGTGTCACTCTTAATAGGGTTAGTCCTTGTTTCCTCGTACTCATCAAGGTCCGTTAAACCGTCTCCATCAAAGTCTCCAGTGCCTGCTCCAGGCCCAGGGCCTGCCTCATTACCATTAAGATCAGTAAGATTACCTGCAATTTCGTTTTCATAGAAATCGGGTATAGCATCACCGTCCTCGTCGCCATCAAAAATTCCCACCTCGATAATTAGGTTATCTATAAATAGATCCTGGTTAGCTCCCCCTACACGAGCAGTGAAAATAAAATTATGCCCGTCATCAGCGGTGAAGCCTGTAGTGTCGACATCGGTAAACTCGGCATTCGTTGTCATGCCGGTCGTTTTAAAAGAAGCTCCAAGTTGTGGGTTCCAAGAAATTTCAATAGTCCCCTCTTTGCGTGACCCATCCTCAAGAATGATCCCATTTTCAAACGCCAACTGACCAAGATCAGCACCTTCACCTACACCCGAAATATTGAGCCCCTGCTCAGCGTCCCCGTTACGCCAAGTATCTACTTCAAAAGATATATTCTCAGTCACACCTGGAATGACTCCTCCATTATCAGGCCTTGACATTCCCTCTTCTGCTCCACCCAACTCTCCTAGGATCGCGTCGCCATAATTGATAGAAAATCCATCAGCCGGATCATTAGCACCGGGACTATCATTCAGCTCATAGTCAAATGACATTCTAAATCCTTTGGATGATCCCTCAATGGCAGGGATCGAGAAACTTGCATATCCTAACCCCTGATTATCAATGGTAAGCTGCAACCGCCCGTCTACAACACTTGCAGATGCACCAGACATCACGGTACCGTCTCCGAGATCTATTGTCCCATCAGCATAACCATCGAAACTGTTCACATAACCCTCAATGTCAGGTTGATCTTCAACTGTAGGATTTGTTTCAAGGACAATCTCTCTTCCATCCGGAGAGCCGTCACCATCCGTATCTGGGTTATTAGGGTCTGACCCAGGTTGATCTTCCGGATCATCCTCACTGTTGTCATTGTCTGAATCCGCATTCAAAGGATCAGTTCCAGTCGAATTAACACTCACCCATTCACCAGTATTGGTTTCAACACCATCACTGAGCCCATCATCATCCGTGTCTTTCTTAGTAGGATCTGTTCTGGTCTCTTCGTACTCATCAAGGTCAGTCAACCCGTCCCCGTCATAGTCTCCAGTCCCTGAACCTGGCCCAGGACCTGCTCCATTCCCGTTAAGGTCCTCTAAATTATCAACGAGCCTCTCCTCATACGAATCAGGCAACCCATCCTCATCATCATCTTCTTGAGACGCACCGCTCGGGCTCGCTCCATCAGCCAACGCTTGGATCGCGTCATCATTTAAAACCTCATCCCACATTGCTATGTCATCAGCCAATCCAACGTAACCAGCTTCACCACCATTACGGCCACCAACGATAAGGTTACCGCTTCCATTAGGAGGATTCTTGTTTCCTTCCCAGTCAATATTTCCATCTAGATATATCTTCCCCATATCAGATACTCCATCATAGGTCCAAGCCGCATGTATCCAGCCATCATCATCATTATTTAAATAATTATTGAGATTTGTAGCACCGTTCGTATCAGCTCCCCAATGTGCCTGATGCAAAAAACCACCGTTACGGATACCGTTGTGGATACCTTGATTTGTCTGACCAAAGAAAAACTTATCTCCATTCAAATCTGTCGGCTTAAGCCAGGCAGAAAGAGTATAGCTCCCATCCTGAGAAACTATTGATGAAACATCAACAGCAGTCACATCGATTAAGCCATCAGAAAAACTCGCCCCGGTCGCAGGCGTCGATCCTCCAGGAGCGCCTTCATCACCTAGTGTTGTCTGGCCTGGCTTCGTAACTATTCCATCATTACCATTGATCCCTTTATCTACAACGGTGTCTCCAGAATCCCCTTCAAAGTCAAAATAAACGACAGGATCTGGAATCTGAGCACTTAGTTTAAACGAAAAAGAACCAAGTACGGTAATAACAACAGCTAATTTTAATAAGATTAATTTCATGGAGTTTAGATTAGTTATTTGAGTCCTCCCTCGATTCGAAAATTAAGATAGAACACAACAGTGTGGGTAAATTACAAAAACTACTTAACAATGAATCTTTAGCTATAAAAAGCAAACAAGTATCCTAATTTTAACTGCAAGTAAGCGTGGCGTATTTTAATTCTTAATACTCTCAATTATAAATAAATCTTAACAAAGAAAAGAAAAAATTATACTTATCAATTAGATGAATATACCGCGAACCAAACCATTACCAATATTCAACTTTTTATTCACATCTCTATTATTGTTTACGAGCTCAGTCACAGCCGACGTAAAAATGCGAGGCATTGCAATAGCAACTGTCGACCCCATTGCCACTGACGCAGCAGTTCAAGCATTGAAAGATGGAGGCAACGCCTTTGACGCGTCAGTTGCCGCAGCCTTAACTCTCGGCGTTGTAAATGGATATAACTCCGGCATCGGTGGCGGTTGCTTTATCGTTGCAAGAAAAGCAAACGGCGAACTCTTTACAATTAATGGGCGTGAAACTGCACCAGAAAAAGCCCACAGAGACATGTTCATACGTGATGGCCAGGCCCAAACTAAACTCAGCCAAACCGGAGCCTTGGCTATTGCTGTCCCAGGTTCGCTGATGGCTTATTCAGAACTATGTGAAAAACACGGAAAACTAAGCTTTAAAAGTCACTTAGACAACGCTTCCAGCATTGCTCTCAATGGATTCAAGGTCTCGGTTCCTTTTGCCCAGAGGATTAAAAGCAATTTTAAACAAATCAAAAACTATTCTGCCACGGCAAAGGTTTTCACAGATAATAATGGAGATCCTATCAAAGCCGGCTCGATCCTCATTCAGAAAGATCTCGCTAAAACTTATAATGAAATAGCACAGCACGGTATCGACTGGTTCTACAATGGGCCATTTTCGAAAAAAACAGAAGAATGGATGAATAAAAACGGAGGAATAATGAAAGGGACTGACTTTGAAAAATATCACGTAACTTATCCCAACCCGGTAAAAACAACGTACAGAGAATTTACCGTAGTTGGAATGCCTCCTCCGAGCTCAGGAGGAACTCACGTGGCTCAAATCTTAAACATTCTGGAACACTTCGAAATCAAGGACATTGATTCAGACTCACCCAAGTTCTATCATTTAATCACCGAAGCAATGAAACTCGCTTTCGCTGACCGGGCTCACTGGCTCGGGGACCCCTCCTCTGCTAAAGTTCCTCTAGGGTTAGTTTCCAAGGAATACGCAAAGAGCTTAGCAAAGAAAATTCATCCTAAGAAAGCTGGAAAAGTCATAACCCACGGAACCCCACCAGGATCCACTGAACATTTCTTTAATAAGCATACCACTCACTTCAGTTGCAGTGATAATGAAGGGAACTGGGTAGCCATTACTGCAACGATCAACACATCGTTCGGATCAAAGGTTATTATCCCTGGCACTGGCGTCATTATGAATAACGAAATGGATGATTTCTCCATTTCACCGGGAACACCTAACGCTTTCGGATTGATCGGCAATGAAGCAAACGCCGTCGCTCCAGGTAAAAGACCTCTCTCCAGCATGAGCCCAACGATAGTATTAAAAGGCCATAAACCCATTCTCTCGGTCGGCGCCGCAGGCGGCCCAACCATCATCAGCCAAACCTTACTTACTCTCATCCACACTCTCGACCACAATCTCTCTATCCGTGAAGCACTAATGAAACCACGGTTCCATCATCAATGGCAGCCAAACCAAATCAGAATTGAAAGCACCGCCGGCCAGAGTGTTATTGATTCATTAAAACAAATGGGACACCAAATATACATTGGAGGTCATGGCGGAGCCACTCAAGCAATTGGTAATTTAGGTAAAGGACTGGAAGCTGTGCACGATCCTCGGTTAAACGGCAAAGCCATCGTTTTCCCCATTCAAAAGTAAACTATTTATATATCAGTTAGAGCTGTTGAGCCTAGTTCTTAGAGCAAACTGTTCGCATGGGCGCAAAGTATTTATTTATGCATTTAACGTATAAATAGGAGCTGCGATCTTACTATTAGGATTTTGTTAGCTTCAAGAAAATCTCTGCTCAACAAATTATTCAAAATATCAGTTAACTAAAAGAGGAATTTTCTCACCACCCGTTCATACCAAATAAGTTAGAAATTAATCTTAAATAGTTTGATTACCTTAAATACCTTGGTCTGTTAACTAATTGATGAGTTATTGGTAAAATAAATACCCTTAACACCCAAGCTTTTAAGAAATTGGGGAAATTGTGAAAACAATTAATCGCATCTGGTTACCAGGAGCGGTTTTTGGTGCGTTTTTAGTTACGCTCTTAAACCGAAGGGATATCTATCACGATTTTTTAGAGCACGGGCGATTTGTTTCAGAATCAGTTTTTTCCTACGGCATACAAATTGGTGCTTGGGTCTCTTCAACTTTTCTCTTGAACAGATTGATTAACTTGTTCTTTTGGGACGGATTCATCGGACGCATCTCAGACCGTCGGGTCCCTCGCCTCCCGAAGGACGTTACGGCCATTGTTCTGTTTTCAATTGCTGCATTGCTTATAGCTTCCACAGTCTTCAATAAAGACACCACCAAAATATTAGCTGCTTCTGGTGCGGTCAGCATCGTCATCGGACTCGCACTAAGGACAATTATTTTGGACCTTTTCATGGGCCTCGCCATACACGTGGACCAACCATTTAAGATTGGTGACTGGATCATGGTTCACCAGAACCGAGTAGAAACTCACATCATAGCTGAAGTCATAGAAACGAACTGGAGGACGATCCGCTTAAGAACCACAAAAAACAATATGGTCGTAGTCCCTAACAGTAAGTTAGGAGACACTATTGTAACAAACTACATGAAGCCAAATCCACACTTCAGATTGGAAGTGGATTTTACCTTGGATTTTGATGTGAGCTCCGAAAGAGCAACAAGAGTTCTCACTGCTGGAATCCGCGCCGCTTGCGAACATGAGGGTGTCCTAATTGATCCGGAGCCTGAAGTCCGGATGAAGGCTTCAACGTTAGAAGGAATGATCTACGAGATTCGTTACTTCATCCTTCCAAAGTTCATTTCGCCAAACGAATCAATGCATTTGGTAAACAACACAGTCCTTGATCATTTAATGCATTCCGGAATTGTCCCTGCTCATTCCAAACAGGAAATTTTTCTATCGAAACGCGAAAAAAGATCACTCGACGCTTCTCTGGACAATGACTTGTACCAGTTACTAACAAGGACCGAACTGTTCCGGTCCCTGGACGCAAAAGAATTTAACTCTTTGTTGGAAAAAATGACGAAGAGGACACTCGGAGAGGGTGAGGTCCTCTACCAGCAGGAAGACATCGCAAGTTCCATGTTTGTATGCGTAGAAGGCTTATTAATCAGTCATGTAGACGGCATAGACGTTGGCCAAGTTAAAGCTCAAACAATACGCGCAGGCCAACACTTCGGCGAAGGTGTATTCCTCGGCGGACAGTGGAGAGAATCCACTATCACCTCAAACACTGAATCCATCCTATATGAAATTCAAAGAAATGATTTCGAGCCGATACTTGCTAAATACCAAAACTTAGAAAAATACCTCGAGTTAACCCACTCTAAATCGAACGAGGAAGCGATTGAGGCCGTAGAGAATGCCACGGAGCAAGCCAAATCAAAACCCGAAAAGAAAAAGACAACGGCCATCAATAAGGTCATGCGCTTATGGCCAAAGAAACGGAACCCTAAACAAACATTTTTTCCAGAAATGGTGCCCGACAACAGTGAATCAAAATAGAAAAAAAGTTAGACTAATGAATAAAAAAAACATCTATATAATTTCGGCGAGTATCACCTGCTCTTTACTGATAAATTTCAACTATGGTTTAGCAGAAGAAAATGCTCCTGAAGCATTAGTCGTCAAAAGTACGAGCCTAGCCACTCCATGGCTTCAGCAAGCACTTGATGAATTAACTGAGCTACCCAATGCTCCGAAAGATGAAATTGCATCCAAACGGATCACTCTCAGTTACATTGACCCTCTAAGAGCAACTCAATTACTGAGTCTGCACGGATACACAATTGGAAAGCCGGGTGAATCTGTCGACCCAAAAAACTTACCTGTTATCATTTCCCTTCCAGGAACAACCTTTCACGAAATTATACCAAAGCCAGAGGAGAAGTTCCCTCAAACAGAAACGGACCCCCTCAATGAACTTGTCATCTTTCATGACCCCTCAATCCCTTCGCAATTGAGTGGCATACTTGCAAAAATTAAGTCAGAAATAGACACCCCTGCCAGACAAATAATCATCGAAGCAATGATCCTTGAAGTCTCTTCAACGGCACTGGTTGAACTGGGCATCAAATGGGCCAAGACCGAAGGAGCAAATAATTTCATCGGCACCAACATGAGCGCCCTAACGATCGGCAGCCTTCAGCATCCAGCCACAGGTGCTGCACTTGATTTAGTAACCAAAGGAGGAACTAACGGCATATTCGAAGGACTCAACGCACAAATCAAAGCCCTAGTCAGAGAGGGTCAGGCTGAAGTTCTATCCAGACCCAGCGTACTAGCACTCGACAATCGAATGGCCTACATAAATGTCTCAGAAGACCTTCCCATTGCTAATACTTCATACTCAATTTCCGGCAATTATGCCAGTACCAGCTTCACTATAAAAAAAGCGGGAATAACTCTCGCTCTCCGCCCTAGGATCGACACTGAAGGCAAAGAAGTTAGCATGCAGGTCAATGCAGAAGTCACTGCCAAGATTCCTGATGCTGATGTCAATGTCCGAAGCAGTAACGGCACCATCATGGCAAGCTCTCCAACCATTTCAAATCGCTCGGTAAGAACCTATGTCAGAGTAGCCAACAATACACCCTTCATCATCGGAGGCCTCATTGCCAAAGATAAACAAATTACCAAGGACAGGGTCCCGGTTCTCGGCTCACTCCCCATCATCAAGCGTTTCTTCCAGAGCAAAAAAACAAACACCGTCAAAAGAGAAGTCATCATTGTACTGACCCCATTCGTTATTCCCGATGAAAACTCAATTGGTAAGAGCACCCCAATGGACGAAGACGCGTTTGACAGTTTTGACAATCAATTGTTCCGAGACTCTTATAGAATCAGAGGAGAAGACACCTTCGATCTTAATTATCTGTACGAAAACAAACAGCTCCAGAGAATGAAGGATCTAACAAAGCAGCTAGCCGCAAGAAACCTCAATTTAGTCAGTCAATACCCATACAAAAACTTCTACGGTGATTCCGTCCCGGGCGAAGAGATTCTATGCTACAGACAAATATACGAAGTCCTTAAGCGCAGAGGCGTGCAGAAAAAAATAAGTTCGAATAAAATCATTTTCTTTGAGCCTGATCTCAATATCGGCTCAGGAAATCGCGTCCTATTCCTAGAAGAATACATTAAACAAAATGCGCCTGGAATTCTCGGCAGCAAACCTCAATCAAAGACCATTGCCCTCTCATTTAAAATGAATCGCCTCACCGAAAAGGCAGACTCTATTTTCAGTGAACCAGTTCCAACCATAAGCGTTATTAATTGCCCAAACAAAGACAGTTGGAGCAAGACCCTCTGGGAAATGAATCAGCCCACAAAGAACGGTCAACAAAGATTCACTGTCCTCCTACGAAATACTGGCGACATAGATAGACTGAAGTATGCCATTCTGACAAAAAAGGCCATCAGTCTTAATACTGAAGATTTCGCTCTGCGGCTTAGTAATTTTTCACGAGGTCGCTTACTACTAATACCTAGAGTGACCGAGAAAGATATCGAACTTGTCGACATAGACGTCGCTCGCGCTTTCTTCTACTCAGAAATGTATTATCAGGCACAACAGGTCGCCATGGAAAAAGACATCAACGCTTTTCAAAAGATCACAAAGGAAAAAAAACACTTAGATCTACTGAAAACTCCCCTCTCAAAAAATAACTAAATAATAGAAAAAGAGAAATGAACAAACGGTACAAAATTATCCTAACTATCGCATCGCTAGCATGCATCTTCGCTTTGGGAGTAATATTCAACAATGGATCTGATCCTAATTCTCAAGGCACTACTAATCCCGTTCACGAGAAATCAACTGATGGCCTCGCCGCGGAACAGACAACTCCTTTCGGAATTCTTGCAGACAAAGCAAAGACCAAAACACAGAAAGGCAAAACCTTAGAGCATCTTGCAATAGCCAATCTGCACGCAGGAAACATGGAGCCTGTAATGAATATTCTTACTGATTGCCAAATAAACATCCGAGGAATTGATGACCTTAGGGAAAAAAGAGCGCTCATAGCAAGCCTCGCGGCATCACTAAAGCCTTTCGCCGGGACTAATGAAGTTGGTGAACTTAGCGACCCTATTATCTTGGCCCTCAGTTCTCCCATAGAAATTAAAACAACGACAAAAAGTGAAACCGCACTGCCCACTGAAAATCCTTTCATCTCCTTAGTTAATTCCGCAAAGTCTCCTAAATCCAAGCTCTTGATTAGCCAAAACCTCACTCTCGCCAACCTTTATTCTAACAATAATGAAAAAGCTAAGAAGTTCATGAACTCCTGCCTAGAAGCATTGTCTGCAATAACGGTACCCGATGAGAAAGAAAAACTAATTAAATCTTTAAGCCTCGCACTAAAAGAATTCGCTGAAGTAAGTGAAGTGACCAAATTTATGGGGCAATTAGAATCAATCAAGGACCTTCTAAAACCCAAACAAGACCCGGCTTTAGCTCTCATAAAGAAAATACAAGACCCTCAAGATCAGGTCAAAGTTCTTTGCGATTTCTCAGTGACTTTGATGAAAGCTGGAGAGAAAGAACAATCAAATGCAACGATTGAAAAAGCTCAAAAAATTATTACCTCAATGAAAGATAAGGGAGCTCAAGCCGCTTCCCTCACTTATCTTTCTGTTGCTCAATTCAATTGCGAACTCAAGGAAGAGAGTAAAGCAACCCTCAGCGCCGCAATCAAATCGATAAAAGAAATCGAACCAATCAAAGAAAAGGCCGCCGCCCTAAATGAAATCATTGCTGCCATTGAAGAGTCAGGGAACGAAAATGACAAAAAACTAATCCTTACTCAATCATTAGGTGTCGCAAAAGAAATACAAAAAAGGAGTAATGTTATGATGCAACAGACCTTGGACTTAGCATCCCAATTTAAAGAGGGCAAAGAAAGAGCTCTCGCCATTCAGCAAATCGCCGAAGCCATTGAATCTTCCGAAGCTGAGCTTAAACTCGCAAATTTAAAGTTCAAGATTGGCACATTATATCATAACGGCATTGATATGGAAAAGAACACAGCTCAAGCGACCGCATGGTATCAAAAAGCAGCTCAACTCGGCCACTCGAATGCCCAAGTCAATTTGGCTTTACTTCTCCTAAAGGGTGAAGGATCAAACCCTAATCCACAAGAAGCCATAGGATGGCTAATGAAAGCTGCAAATCAGGGAAGCCCCGAAGGTCAAGCTTCCTTAGGGATGCTATATGCTCTCGGGCAAGGTGTTTCGACTGACCTCGTAAGAGCTCAAAAATGGATAACTCTTGCTGCAGAACAAGGCAATTCCGAAGCTCTAGTAGCCGTTAAAAGATTGGAACCTAAACTCAGCGAAGAACAAAAGGTACTGGCCACTGAACTCGTAAAACAATGGAAAGGAAAGAGTGAGCCCGATGTTAAAAAGTCGGCATCAAAGGAGCCTCAAAAACCATCTGACGCCAAAGCTTAATCTTATGCAGATCAAAAAATAATCAGTAACTAGGAGAACATAAAAGCAGCAGCACCAGAAAAAAACCACCCCCCACGGCATACCTCTTCACTATTCTTTCAGAAGAAACAGACTTGATGGCTGCATGAAGCACAATCCCAAGTAACCCCACAAGAATGATCATTGAAAAAGTAAGCCTCCTAAATGATTTCATAGTGTCTCGTTAGACCAATCGAAAGAAATTTACAAGGATTAGGGAGCCGCATCAGAGGGCTTCATCTCCATTATCTTGTGAGAACTTGTTTTTATCTCTATTAAGTGCTAGTGCTTTGCGCACTCCATACAAACATATGCCTTCATTAAAGAGGACCGCCATTCTACTTATTTCATGCCCTGACCAACCTAGTCTAGTTTCTTCAGTCTCTACATTCATCGGCAAGAACAAAGGAAACATTGTTTATTTGGATCAGCATGTAGATGAAAAAAATGAAGCCTTTTTCATGAGAATCGAATGGGAGATGGACGGATTCGAACTTACAGAAGATCAATTAAACTCACAATTTAATACAGAAATTGCCAGCGGTTCCGAAATGACATGGCACCTTCACTATAACGACCAACCACCAAGGGTTGCGATATTCGTTACGAAGGAAGGACACTGCTTATATGATCTCTTATCAAGACATGAATCTGGAGAACTCCACATCCAAATACCGTTAATTATAAGCAATCACGATTCTCTCCAGCGAGTAGCTGACAGATTTGGCATCCCATTCCATCAATTCCCCATCAACAAAGAAAATAAAGCGGATCAGGAATTAGCAGAGATTGAGATATTAAAGGAGCACAATGTCGATACGATTATTTTGGCCCGATACATGCAAATACTAAGTGACAATTTCGTTAATCATTTTCCCAATCAAATCATCAATATTCACCATTCATTTCTCCCGGCCTTTGCGGGAGCCAAACCCTATCACCAAGCATATCAGCGCGGAGTGAAACTTATCGGAGCAACGAGCCACTACGTCACCGCCGATTTAGACGAAGGTTCAATCATTGCTCAAGATGTAATTAGCGTCACTCACCGAGAATCCTTGTCTGACTTCATTCGCCATGGAAGGGACCTAGAGAAAATCGTATTGTCGCGGGGCGTGTGGGCTCATTCTCAAAGAAAAGTCCTCGTATTAAAAAATAAAACTGTTGTATTTAGCTAACCTCACGAAATATACAAAAACATGATCCTTACTGACCATGCTATAAGAGACGCGATGCAAGAAGGCAGCATTGTTGTTGAACCTTATATCGAGTCACATCTAGGCACTAACAGTTACGATGTTAGGCTCGGAAAGACTCTTGCCACTTACACTGATGAAGTTCTGGATGCAAAAAAACATAACAAAATTGAGAGTTTCGAAATACCTTCAGATGGATTCGTTCTAGAACCGGGAACTGTTTACCTAGGAGTGACAGAAGAATACACGGAAACTCACAAGCATGTACCTTTCCTTGAAGGAAAGAGCAGTGTCGGGAGACTAGGAATTGACATCCACGCGACGGCAGGAAAAGGAGACGTCGGCTTTTGTAATCACTGGACACTTGAAATTTCCGCATCCAAGCCCGTCCGAGTCTATCACCTCATGCCGATAGGCCAACTGATCTACTTTGAACTTCAAGGCCAAGTTGATACACTTTATTCACAAAAAAGTTCTGCAAAATACAATAAAAGATCCCCACTACCGATGGAATCAATGATGTGGAAGAATAACTTTTGATTATTCTCTTATTTTTTTGGAAAAGTCTGGGTGATCTGCAAATTTCCTGACTCTCATCCCAGAACGAAATTTTTCCATGGCCTCCTCATAATCTAAGTCCGTATCCATCCAGCCCATCTCATGAAGTACCTTCCCAGATTGGGCAGGAAAAAGAACTCCCCTCCTATAACTGATTGATCCATCATAATTTTTCTTTATGTGATCAAAAAGCTCAGTTGTGCAATTGGCCCGTAGAGAATGATAGAACTTAGGTTCATCAGTTAACTTTCCAGCCTTTCCGGCCATACTCAGAAAGAGACTCTTCATGAATTCTTGGCTCGCTTTGATCGGGAATATGTAAAGTTGAGTTCCTTCCTGACAAGCTCTCAGAGTGAGCGCATCACGCTCACTGTTCACCTGATACATAAGTTCAAATTGTTTATAGAGACCTGGGAGGAGGCTAAAGGATTCCCCCTCCTCTTTTCTTGCTTCAGCCGATATAACAACTTTCCGCTCCGGACCAAAACCAAAACTAAGCATGGAATGAGCAAAGAGTTTCGAATCACCTAATGGTTCTACTACCAGGTCAAGAGAATCGAGTTGATCAAGATAATAACTACGCGTTACCCAGGCCGCGTCATAATCATCAACACTCCTCCACTTGAATTCTCTAACGTTATCAATTTTAACCACCTCCCTATTTTTTGAAAGCCGAACGACCGGAGGCTTTTTGCAACTTTCAATCCAATCCTTATAACGCTTTGGCTTTTCAAGTAAGAGCAGAACTAAAGAAATAACAAAAAGAATACCAGCAATAACCATAATAGGCTTCTTCCACCTCAATGAACGCACCACAGTGATTGGCACAATTATCATTATTGGTAAAACCACGAAAGCTGGAACCCCAATAAGAAATCTGAAAGCACCGCAAGACCATAACCAGACGAGCACCATAATTGCAGAGACAATCCGACGAAAGATTCGAACCCTAGCAGATAGACATAATTGATCTAATTCCATATCCAAGACCTTATTAAAATAACAAATTAATTCTAAATTTCTACAATTTTTGATACTTCATTTCTTAAATATAGTTTGCCATAGAGCTCTTATAAGACGAATGAACTCGCCCTTCTTAATTTAACAAGGCTCTCAAGGTCATAGATCTAGAAACAAACCCATGTTCAAACTATTTCGAATCCTCGCCTATTTATTCGCAACTCTTTTTTCCTTTGCCTTGCTAATTGCTGCAGAGGCTAAAGCAAATCCAGACACAAAAAATCAAGAACTAGCGACTGTTAACGGCAAAACAATCACGCCAGCTGATATTGAAAGAGCTCTTCTCATGCGCTATGGGCCGAGCCTAAATCAAATGCCTGCCGAGCAACGTGCTAACGCCATCAAACAAGTGACCCCAAGAATGGCAGAAGAACTTATCTCGCGAAATCTCCTCTTAGGGGCTGCTAAAACAGCAAAAACAAAATCTAATGCTAAAGAATTAAAGAGAACTCTTGAGCAAATCAAAGGATCTCTTCCACCGACCGTTAAGTTTGAAGACTATATAAAGAAAATGGGACACAATGAAAAGAGCTTCGAAGCGGAGGTGGCTGAAGAATTATTAATTAACTTCCACGTCCAGGAAATACTCAGCGCGGTAAAAGCGCCGACAGACGCCGAACTTCAAAAACACTACGAAGAGAATAAGCAATCCTTTAACTCAAAAGAAAACATCACTGCTAGTCACATCCTCTTAAAAATTGACCCAGGCTTAGATGAAAAAGTAAAATCAGAAAAATTAAAGGCCATTCAAAAACTCAGAGCGCAATTAATAACTGCAAAGGGAACAGGCTTTGATAAGCTAGCTAAAGAGCACTCAGATTGTCCGAGCAGCGCCCGCGGCGGTGACCTTGGTTCCTTTGGTCGCGGTCAAATGGTCCCGACCTTTGAGAAAGCCGCATTCACTCAAAAAGTCGGTGACGTCGGAGAGATCGTTGAAACAAAATTCGGCTATCATCTGATCAAGGTCACAAAAAAAACCAAAGCAGGTCAGCGCAAATTCGAAGATGTGAAGGAAGAACTCACCCGCCAGCTTGATGCCCCAAAACGTCAAAAACAATGCAAGACTACATTACTGGTCTCGAATCGAAAGCTAAAATTACTCGCAGTGAAGCAATAAAGTCTGCAGAAGCGCCCCCCCTAAAAAGCCTTAAAATTATAAAATAATCCGTCTGATTTTTCTGGATTCTCAAGCCTGAATTGATGCAATTGAAGTAGCATTTTCCGAACGCCATTTTGTTGGTACTGTTCCAACTTGGGAACGGAACCATCTAGCAAAATAATTCTGATCGTTTATTCCGACAGCTACACAAACGTCACCGACTCTTGACCCATTAATTAACATTCTCTGCGCTCTCTTTAACCTAATCTGAGAACGAATTTGGGAAAAAGTAAGACCGCTCTCTTTCTTTAACAAACGGTTCAGGTGGTCACGTTGAAATCCCAACATCTTAGAAATTTTTGTTAAATTTAGAGACGCGTCCTCTATTTGATTATTTATTATTTTTTCGACACGTACATTAACCGTGCCCCTTGATAAGCTCTTAAATCCCTTAGACTCAAGCCAACCAATCGCCCGGAGAACCGGATCAAGAATATCAAGAATCACAGCTCCGACTGCAACGATTTTATCTTCGTTACCTGGTCCACGCATTTCAAATAATTGAGAAACTCTTGATCGAATCAGATTAAGTTCTGTTGCCGGGAGTTCTGCTAACGTCGTTATACTTCGGTTCTTAGTATTAGATAATAAATTAACATCAATCACAAGACAGAGAGGCTGTCTAGATCTTTCCTTTTCAAAGCGGTGCCGTTCATTAGGCCCAACATATATGACTGTACCTGCCCTAGCAGGGTACCGGTTCCCTTGAACAGTTTGTTCTCCACACCCTCGCAAATAGATTAAAAATTGCCCATGGTTATGGCTATGAAATGAAGATCTACTTTCAGGTAAGTGCTCATTGAGACGGAGCTTAAGTATTTCAATGCTAGGTAATGTAATACCTATTTTTTCTATGATTATGGGTCTGTAATTACGCATAAATCTCTTGCTCTATCGTTTTATTAGTACAAATAATATAGTCGATATTGTGCTAATTGAAATAGATTTGTTCTAACAATTAAAAAGAACATGCACTAAAGGTAAAAAATGAGTTCAGATTCTAATGATACCCCCGTCGTGCTAGTCACTGGAGCTGGAAGAGGTCTCGGCCGTGGAATTGCTTTAGAAATGTCAAGGTGCGGATTCAGTGTTGCTATTCATTACGGATCCAGCAAAGGAGGCGCGGACGAAACAGCGGACCTATGCCTCAAAGAATCCAAAAATAAAAATCAACACTTTGACCTGATCCAAGCCAACTTAGAAGATTCAAATAGCAGGCATACTATCATTACACAGATTACAGAAAAATTTGGTCACATAGATGCACTCATTAACAATGCTGGAATCACCGAACCGAACCGGCGAGACTGCCTAGAAGCAACAGAAGAGGATTACGACATTGTCATGACAGTGAATCTGAAAGCGCCTTACTTCCTAACGCAGGAAGTAGCTCAAATGATGATCAAACAGGGCAATGTGCCCCGATTAACACATTATCAAATCATCAACATATCATCCATCTCATCAGACACTGTGTCCGTTAATCGTGGTGCTTACTGTATTTCAAAAGCCGGGCTATCCATGGCCACTCAGGTATGGGCTTCACGACTCTCAGAACACAACATACTAGTGAATGACCTGAGGCCCGGAATAATGACATCAGATATGACCGCTGGCGCAAAGGACAAATATGATGAGATACTTGCTGATGGAGATCTTGTTCCCCTTTCACGTTGGGGGACTGGAGAGGATCTGGGCAAAGGGGCGTCGGCCCTGCTCCTCGGACACTTTCCTTTCACGACTGGTCACGCGATCCCGATCGACGGAGGATTTCATCTTAAAAGACTATAAAAACAGTTATTATTCAGAGCCATGCTTCAAACAGATAAATCCATCAGTTTCAAAGATCTCAGCCCTCAACTTGATACCCTATGGGAGCTATCAGGTCAGAAAATCCTGAACATCGAAAAAGAATATGATCACTCAAAGGGTTCTCCAGTTTTCACCTCGGCTGGCAAATACACGACCAGAGGCTGGACCGAGTGGACTCAAGGATTCGAGTACGGATCATCTGCGCTTCAGTTCGAGGCATCTGGAAACGAACAGTTCCTTGAATTAGCAAGAAACAACACTTTAGAAAAAATGGCCCCTCACGTCACCCATTTTGGGGTACATGATCACGGGTTCAATAATGTTTCAACTTACGGAAATCTGTTACGTCAACTACTCGCCGGGCAGTTTGAGAGTACCGAGTGGGAAGCTGATTTTTATCGCCTAGCACTCAAATTATCAGGAGCATCACAGGCTCGGCGCTGGACAAACATTAATAGTAAGGGTGGTTTTATCTATTCCTTCAACGGGCCACATTCCCTCTTCGTTGACACGATACGATCGTGCAGGGCTCTCGCCATCAGTTATCTGCTCGGTCATAAATATATGGACGAAGGAGATCTGGAAATATCACTACTTGGAAGACTCCTCAATCATGCAATTTCAACTGCCAAGTACTCGGTCTATTACGGCGAAGGTAGGGACCAGTATGATGCCGAACCTGGCAGAACTACTCACGAAGCTATTTTTAATACCAATGACGGACAGTTCCGTTGTCCTAATTCACAACAGGGATTTTCTGGCTTCACGACCTGGACTAGAGGTTTAGCTTGGGCCATTACTGGATTTGCAGAAGAACTTGAATTTCTTGAACTTCTTAAGGATGAAGAAATCGACCCTTTTGGAGGACGTAAGAAAATACATTCCATCTTTCTGAAGGCCGCTCACGCTACAAGTTCCTTCTACATAAACAATACTCCTGCAGATGGAATTCCTTACTGGGACACTGGGGCTCCAGAACTAAGCAAAATGCCCGTTGATTATCTCGAAAAAAATTCCAACCCATACAATGACCACGAACCAGTAGACAGTTCCGCAGCCGCGATCGCGGCCCAAGGCCTGGTCAGGCTTGGCCAGCTCCTAGGAAAAGAAGGAGACCAATACACAAAAGCAGGCATTACAATTGCCAAATCACTATTTAGCGAACCTTATCTCAGTATGGATCCAACTCATCATGGCCTCATTCTCCATTCCATATACCACAGACCCAATGGCTGGGACTATCTTCCAGATGGGAGTAAAATCCCTAACGGAGAATCTTCAATGTGGGGAGACTATCATGCGAGGGAACTTGCCTTATACATAGGAAAGCTCGCTGAGGGCGCGAACTATCACTTCTTTGATTGTGCTCCAAGAGCTTAATCCAATCTAATATATGTCCAAAAAAATCTCAGACATTGCCATTCACACGATCACTAATAAGCCTTGGAGCACTGAACAGTGCATTAAAGAATATTCAGCTGCCGGTATCGGAGGAATCACTTTCTGGCGATACAGTTTTGAAGGGAGAGACCCGAAGGACGTTGGCAAACAGGCAAGAGAATCCGGGCTCGAAGTCGTTTCCGTGGCGAGAGGTGGATTCTTCACAGGTCAAACTCAAGGAGAGAGGCAAAACTCCATCGATGACAACAAAAGGGCCATTGACGAAAGTCACGAAGTCGGATCCCCTTCACTGGTACTAGTTTGTGGCTCGACTCCAGGACAGGGACTAAGAGAATCAAGACAACAGATACAAGAAGGAATAGGGCAGTGCCTCGACCATGCCGCAGCTGCAGGAGTAATTCTAGCAATAGAACCCCTCCACCCATTATATGCGGCGGACCGCTCTGCTATTAACAGCATGGAGCAAGCCAATCAAATATGTGAGAATTTAAATAACCACCCGAACATAGGCATTGCCGTGGATGTTTACCACACGTGGTGGGATGAGCACCTCAAGATTCAAATCAAACGGAGCGCAAGTAACGGGAACCTTACCGCATTCCATGTCTGTGACTGGCTCAGCCCAATGCAGGATACTCTCAATGACCGAGGAATGATGGGAGAAGGCTCTATTAACGTCAATGAGATAAGTGAATGGATCGATTCGACAGGATTTAAAGGATTCCATGAAGTCGAAATATTTTCAAATCGCTGGTGGAATTCTGATCAATCTGAATACCTAAAGAAAATTGTGAACTACTTCAAACTAAACTAATTCAAATGGAAACTAGACGCATCGGCATCATCCTTAACGGAGTCACTGGAAGAATGGGAACGAACCAGCACCTGGACCGTTCAATTTGCGCAATCATTCGCGAGGGAGGACTCAAAGTTAATGAGGACTTAACTCTCATGCCTGACCCGATCCTGACCGGAAGAAACAATAAAAAGTTGGTAACTCTAGCGACACAGTACGGTGAAAATACTATAGGCAAAGCATTTCCATACACGACGGACCTCCAAGGAGCCCTTGACGGTAAATTCGGAGAATACGACGTGTTCTTTGATTCATCAGGAACACTTCAAAGGGGTCAGTTCATTGAGATGGCAACGAAGGCCGGTAAATCAATTTACTGCGAGAAACCCACGGCCACTTCTGTAAACGAAGCCCTTCGTATTGCAAAATTAGTTGAAGACTCGAACCTCAAGAATGGTGTAGTCCAGGACAAGCTATGGCTCCCAGGATTACGCAAAGTAAAACAACTTAAGGAGAATGGTTTCTTTGGAGACATTCTCAGTGTAAGAGGAGATTTTGGCTACTGGGTATTTACCGGAATGGACCCAGAAAAACCCGCACAGAGACCTAGCTGGAACTATCGTAAAGAGGACGGAGGCGGAATCATGATAGATATGTTCTGTCACTGGCAGTACGTGATCTCGAACCTCTTTGGCCCAATAAAAAGACTGGTCGCCTATGGATCCACTGACATTAGTGAAAGACGAGACGAGAATCAAAACATCTACCCAAGCACAGCCGATGATTCAGCTTATGCAATCTTCGAATTGGAAGACGGGACCATTTGTCAGTTTAACAGTTCATGGTGCGTGAGGGTCAGAAGAGATGACTTACTCACTATTGAAATAAACGGAACAAAAGGATCTGCCGTGGCCGGACTAAGAGAAGTTCGAATCCAATCCGATGAGGACACTCCTAAACCGGTCTGGAATCCAGATGTGGAGCAACCGATCGACTTCTATGAAAACTGGTCCCTCGTGCCTAACGCCATTGATTACGACAATGCGTTTAAGATCCAATGGGAAGAGTTCCTCCGTCACGTGACTATTGATACTCCTTGGCATTATACTTTACGAGAAGGAGCAAGAGGAGTTCAACTCGCTGAACTTGGCATGAGGAGTTGGGAAGAAAAGCGTTGGGTCGAAGTAGACTTAATCTAGAATAAGATGCCTCCAAAGCTCATCGTATTCGACCTAGATTTTACGCTCTGGGATGCAGGAGGGACCTGGTGCGATCACTTGGATCCACCCTTTGAAATGATTTCAGACAGGATCTATGATTCTATGGGAGCTGAATTGACGCTATATCCTGGAACTATCGATATTCTGGAAGAACTCAAACATGAATGCATCGATATTGGAATCGCTTCACGGACCGGAGAACCTGAATGGGCAAGAGAATTACTGGATCTTCTGAACATTCGTGAATATTTCAGACACGAGGAAATCTATCCCGGCTCTAAGATCACCCATTTCAAACGGCTCAGAAACAAGTCAGGTCTTGATTATGAGGATATGATATTTTTTGATGATGAGCCTAGAAACATCACAGAAGTAAGTGAACTTGGAGTGAAATGCATCCTAGTAAAAAGCGGAATCAGCCCTAGCCTAGTCCACTCTTACTTAACAAGTCTATAGACACTATAAATTATGGATAAATTACAAAAATATTAAGATATTGGAAAATATCGTGATCTCGTTGACGCTAAATAATTAAATGCCTGAAACGGAATCAATCCCCGACATCAAGGACATCATTCCTCCTCCCGAAATCGCCGACTCTGACAGTGGCGTCATCATCATTATCTGCGTATCATTAGCTACTCTCCTCATTCTCTCGACATTTATTTTATTTTGGATCAAGTCACGAAAGAAAAGCGCTCAGTCAGAGCCAGTCGATCCACGAAAAGCTGCACTCGATCATCTGCACGCCCTCAAACAGCGTTACATTGACCTCTCAGCACATGAAGTAGCTCATGAAACAGTGACGGGCCTCCGACTTGTAATTGTTCATAATTTCGGTCTTAAGAGCCTCAATTTGACTCCGGAAGAGTTTTTTACCATTTATAAGGAAAAAATAATGCAAATGTTTAGTAATGAGGACAAAGAAAGACTTTTGTTTATATTACATGGCTGTGATCGCCTGAGATTTGCACCTGAAAAGGGGGACCCCTCTGAAAGACTCCCACTCATTGAAAAAACCATCCATTTCGTGAGGCACATCCCCAATGAGCCTCTAGTCTCCTCAACTAATAATGCCAATTCCACTACTGCCTGAATTTCAGTTCGCGGAACCTTACCTGCTCGGACTATTGGCCCTGCCGATTATCCTAATGCTTGTGCGGGGGAATCGGAACCGCCCGGCATCAATTGATTTTCCATCAGTCGTTCATTTCGGAAATGACTTTAAAAAGCAAAATAAAGGCTTTTTCTCGCTCAGTTCAGCTATTTTACCGCTTGCCATCGCCTCAGGAATCGTGGGCCTCGCCAGGCTTCAGAAAATTACCCACTCCGAGGTCATTGAGGGTGAAGGAATTGAAATTTCAGTAGCTATTGATGTTTCTGGATCAATGAGAGAAAGAGACTTCGTTGTCGACAGGAGACGCGTGGACAGACTCTCAGCCGCAAAGGCAGTCGTAAAAGAATTCATCCGAGGAAGGACCTATGACCGTATCGGAGTCATCGTCTTCTCTGGCAGGCCCCACACGATGGGGCCATTAACAATGAATCATGAATGGTTACAGGAAATGATCGACAGAGAGATCCACTTCAAGCGCTTTGATAATATCATTGAGGGGGGGACAGCTATCGGTACCGCTATAGCTGCTTCAGCAAAGAGACTCTCCGAAAGAGATGCCAAGAGCAAGGTAGTCGTGCTTTTAACGGACGGAGTCCAAAGCGTTCCAGGCCTCACCCCGGAAGATGCTGCAAAATTATCCGCCACACTTGGGATCAAAGTGTATCCGATCGCTATCGGAAGACCCGGCCAGCCCGGCTCTGAAGAGGAGACTTTTGACCTTCCGACTCTTAGAAAAGTTGCATCAATTACTGGAGCCAAGGCCTTCCTAGGAAAAGATACCGAGGCGCTGAAACAAATCTTTGACGAAATCAATGAGCTTGAAAAGAGTGACATCGAGCATCGTCAAATAGTACGGAAAAAAGAATATTATCAATGGCCCACTCTTGCAGCCGCTTCACTGCTTCTGCTCGGCATCACCTGGAGAAGGACCGCTCCTGATTAATTTAATAATAATGACATTCGCTGATCCAGTTTGGTTTTGGGGATTAACGGTGATAGCGCCGGTGATCTTGATGCAGTTCCATGCCATTGGATCGAAGCGTGACCGTACATCAGCATTTGTAGCCGATGACCTGAGAAATCAACTCATACACGGAACCTCTCGAAAGACACGCGCGGCCCGTTTAACTGTACTTTGCTTTGCGTATGCATTAATCATCACGGCAATTGCGCGTCCGCAATGGGGCTCTGAAGAAGAACCCAGTTACAGTAAGGGCCGGACAGTAATGTTGGCCATTGATGCTTCCCGCAGCATGCTGGCTCAGGACCTGACTCCAAACAGGTTGGATCGGGCCAAGCTTGCCGCTTATGACCTCATCGAAGCGTTACCCGAAGATCTCATTGGTTTGATGGCATTTTCAGGAAGCGCATCAGTCATGGTCCCCATCACTCCGGACAGAGAGGCTCTCCGCGAATCCATCAACCAACTAGATACTTATGCTGTAGCTAAGGGTGGCACTAACCTTGCTGAAGCCATCAAACAGGCCAATTCAACACTGAAGGAAAGTGAAGCAGAAAGTCATGCCCTGGTCCTATTCACTGACGGCGAGAACCTTGAAGGAAACGCAATTGAAGAGGCCAGTAAAGCTAGTGAAGATGGCACACTAATCATTGCTATCGGAGTCGGTTCAGAGCAAGGATCCGTAATTCCAGAACGAACAATTCGCGGACAAAAACAAACTTTTATCCGTGATGAAAACGGAGAGTTGGTAAAATCAAAATTAGATGCGAAGGCCCTTGAAGACATCGCAAAATCGGCCGGAGGAATCTTTCTAAGATTGGACTCAAAGTCCCTTAATTCAACGATCATCCAAGAAGCACTAGCGCAACTTGATACTAAAGAAACTGAATTCAGGGCACAGGAAACTCCAACCGAGCGTTTCGTATGGCCTCTGAGTATTGGAATCAGCTTGATTCTTGGGCTATTATTGTCAGACCTTCTAAAGCAATCCCTCATGAAACCCAGCAAAGTAGCCACCTTAGCAATTTTTCTTATTGCTCTCACAGGTCAATACAAGCAAGCCCATGCAGGTGTTATTTCAGAATCAAAAGGACTTTATGACGCAGGAGAGTTCGACAAAGCAATTAAAAGCTATCAGTCAGCAATAAATAAAAGCAAATCAACTTCTCAAACAGCTCAACTTAACCTTGGTTTGGGAGCTTCAGCTTTTTCCTCAAATAATCATGAACTTGCTCTAGACGCTTTCAGTTCAGCTCTTCTGAGCGAAGAGAGATCAGTCCAGGAAACAGCTCACTATAATCTCGGCAACACTCTTTTTAGAAAGGGTGAAGCATTATTAAACTCAAGCGACGGAGCCGGTAAGCCTAAAACTCCACCTTCAAAAGAAAGCATAGAGAATATCATCAAGGATTGGGAAGGAGCAATCGAGCATTACCAATCCGCACTGAGCATAAATCCAAATAATACGAACACTCAACACAACATTGATGTGGTCAGGAAAAAGCTCGAGGAGCTAAAGCAGGACGAGCAGGACGAGCAGGACGAGCAGGACGAGCAGGACGAGCAGGACGAGCAGGACGAGCAGGACGAGCAAGATTCCAAGGACGAGCAAGATTCCAAGGACGAGCAGGATTCCAAGGACGAGCAGGATTCCAAGGACGAGCAGGATTCCAAGGACGAGCAGGATTCCAAGGACGAGCAGGATTCACAGGAAAAGCAAGATTCCAAGGAACAGCAAGATTCCAAGGAACAGCAAGATTCCAAGGAACAGCCATCCGCCTCAGGAGAGGACCAAAAAGTAAACCCTAAAACGGGCTATTCAAAAGAAGAAGCGCAGCGCCAACTCGAAGCTTTGGCAAACGAACAGATCCTGCGAGCACTTCCCAGAAGATCAAAGGCTCGATTCTCAAAGGACTGGTGAAATCAAAATTACAGAGCTTTGGATTTTTCCTATTAGCAATGACTCCATTGGTAGCCAAGGCTCAAGTAAATCTTCACATAGCCATAGAACCTGGGAACATCATACGTGAAGGATCCACGGCAAAGATTTCAGTTAGCGCCGCTGGTAAAATTAGCTCTGAAGAGCCTCAACTTAAAATTGAAGGAGGAGATCTGACCGTCCGAAACATTGGCAAAAGCTTCGAATTCATGCGCAGCAATCAAGGAGTAACTAGAGTAACCACATACTCTTTCGAAGTGCGCGGCGGCGCAGGTGAATATAGCATCAAAGGAATATTTAAAGCCACGGATGGGACTCTTTATGAGACGGAAACCGCAAAGCTTCAGATCCGTAAAAAGACGGCCCAAGAAAGAGCACTGAGCCCAGAACTTGTAGTGAAAGCTACTAACGGATCCCCTTTCGTGGGCGAATCAGTTTTTGCAGAAATTACTCTACTCCTTCAACCCAACACACAAATCTACTCCGAAAGAAATAACATCGTTAAACTTTCAGGAGATGGTATCCGAGCCGTTTATCTGGCCGGCCCCAAAGAAGCGCCCCCAATTAACGGGAAAAGGGCGATTCGGTTCCTGTACCAGATATCTCCACTAAAATCTGGCGACCTCAGTCTTACCGCCTCATTCAAACCTCTCATCCAATTACCCAGCACTACAGGTAGGAGACGCGTAGATGAACGGTTCGATCTAAAATCACAACCTGTCAGCATTGTCTCTAGATCATTACCTGCCGAGGGGCGACCCGCGGATTTTTCAGGAGCCATTGGAAATTTTGCACTCAGCCTTCAAGCTGACCCTCTATCAGTAAAGACTGGAGAACCTATCGCAATGCGCTTCACCGTGACAGGGAATGGCAGCTTTGAATTTCTTCAATCTCCCAATCCTACTTCAACTTCTGGATGGAAATTTTACGAACCAACCAAACTGGATCTGCAGCGTGGTGAACCCGGCAAGCCTTCACAGCTAATCTTCTCACAAAACATAGTTCCCGAACAAAAACACAACCAGCTTCCAACGTTCCGCCTCACGGTATTCGATTCAAAAAAAGAACAGTACGTGACCCTCCTGACTGACAGGATCCCTCTAAAAGTTGAGGAAGTCGCGCTCAATTCAGGATTCACAAAGAAACAAACTCCATCAGATTTAAATTCATCAAACAATAATACTGCTCCACCAGAATCGGCACTGTCTGATATTTTAATGATGGGTAGCACCATCACACCTCAATGGTCTGTCGCCTCCACTCCTGCATGGAGAAACCCAACCTTCTGGTCAGTAAACCTACTGTCCATTACCCTGTTAATTATAGCCGCCACGTGGCTACGCCTTCACCAAAAGAAAACACAGAAAAACGGAAAAATAAGCGCTAAAGAAGTTCTAGAAACATTGAAGAAAAACAACGTATCAAATACTGAATTTAATCTCATAGCATATGATTGTCTTAGAAAAATAATATCTGAAAAGAACATCAATGAAATAAGCCCCCTACTATCGCAAGTCCAGAATAGGTACGAACACATCAAATTCAGCGGCAATGCAGACAAGCTCCCGAAACAGAGCACCGAAACCGAACGTTCTCAGATCATTGAAGAATTAAATCAATTAACTAAAGAATGCGCAGAATAGTTATAGCCTTCATTTTTATTTTGCTTTACTCATCGGCAAATCAATCCATTGCGAATCTTGCCGATACAGAAGACAATTTCGCCAGAGGCACTGCATTTCTTAACGAAGACAAATACGAAAAAGCACTTCAGAGTTTTATCTCACTCATTAATGAAGAACAATTCGCACCCGAACTATTTCTTCAAATGGGAAATGCCCATTATCGACTCCAGGACATTGGGTCCGCCGCACTCTCTTACCGAAGAGCCCTCTTGCTCAAATCAAGTCTACTGGAGGCTAGACAAAACCTTACCCTCATCAAGAAAAGGGTCGAATTTGTTGATGCAGAGTCACTAGAATCACATCAGATCTTAACCTCATCAAATGAGTCATTCATCAGCACTCTCCTCGCAATTGGCCTTTGGCTAATTGGAATCGGAATTACTCTTATTATCCTGAAAATCCGGTACAGAAAATCAGCGTTTACTCTACTTTTCATTGGTGCACTATGCGCAAGCTTTTCTGCCGTCCTATCAAGAGCCAAGGACTCAACCAGGCCTGACCCTCGAACCAATATCGTTACAAAAAACAACACCACGGCTCGGACTGCACCCGCACAATCAGCTTCAAAAATCATAACATTACCCCCCGGGAGCAGTGTTATTCTTATCTCAGAAAGAGATGCCTGGTCATACGTGAAGCTACCTAAAGAACTCCACGGTTGGGTCACAACAGAATCAATCGAATCACTCTGGCCTTATAACCCAGAGTTCTCAGATTGAAGTTTAGCTATTTGTGCCGACTTATTAGCCTTAATGCTTGTCCCGTAATATGGATCAGCATCTACCATTTTAAGATACTTTAATACACCAGCCGCAATGCCAGCGCTCAGCTTCTCCCTATAAGCACTGTTAATCAAATTAGAACATTCCTTGGCATTACTAAGGAACCCGCACTCAATGAGTATTGAAGGACATGACACCCACCGCGTCATGGCAAGCCTACTGTCCCTAATTCCTCTGTCCTTCGCTCCAGTCATAGAGCACAATAAATACTGCACATGCCCCGCCAGGAGTTTTCCACGATGATCAGAAAAGGAATCATTCTTACCCAATTTGAAATATTGCCTCTGAGAAAACATCACTGAATTTGGCTTGGATTGAGCGTAATAAATCTCAATACCATGAGCCTCAGGAACCGTCGACGCATTATGATGGATGCTAACGAACAATGCGCCAGGATACTCATTGGCCAACTTAGAGCGTTCACTCAAATTAACTTTAAGGTCAGAGCCTCTAGTAAACTTCACATTGACTTGAGCCTTAGTTAATTTCTTTCCAACAAGATTAGCAACTTCAAGGTTAAGTTCTTTTTCAAGTGCCCCTCCAGCAACTGTTCCTCCATCAGATCCTCCGTGCCCAGGATCGATGATGACCACAGGCCTCCCATCAATGAGCTTTCCGATCTTAGAATTGTTTAGATCTGCATCTGTCTCATTGTCGGGCTTAACCAAGCCCAATTGAGCTGCAATATTTGAAACAATTTGAAGATTATTATTCCCGATGATGCTTTCAAAAAGCACACCAAGTAAAATAATCAAACCAATACCCGCTAAGAGAAAACGAGTCCTTGTGATCAAAAACTTTAATATTTTTAGCACAAACGGAGGTAATATTGCAAAAAAAACTCAGATTTCCAGATATTTAACTTGTCTTAAGTAAGAAAAGTTTTTAAATTTAATGATGAATCTGGGTAAATTCCTAAACTTAAGCAAAATCTTGTGTGCAGTTCTTTTTGTTTCTTTTAGCTCAATTAGCTGCAAATCCATCTCTAACAAAGGCAATAGCGCTAAATACAATAACAATCAGCCCACCAAACGCTTTTCCTTGAATCCTTTTGGGTTCAAAAAAAGAATTGGGCAGGACGTTTTCCAGATACGAAATAATCTCTCTCAAACCAACTCCAGAGTCAGTTCTCTTGAAGGTGAAGTTAAAACCATTCAGTCCAGCCCCGTATTCTCTACTCCTAAATACTCTCTCCAACAGCAGGCTCAAAACCAAGGAACCGGATCCTCACCAACACTGAGCGGCAAATCTCACATCGTGAATGGAGGCGAAACACTCAGCAGCATATCTAGACAATACAAAATAGGTCTCGATCGGTTAATAAGTGAGAACAAGATACTAGATCCTAATGCGTTACGGATTGGACAAGAAATATATATTCCCGCCCAAAAGGGTCAACCTGCAATACAAAGACAAGAGAAAGACACACCACCGATTAACCCAAACGCTGACCATCATATCGTTACAACTGGTGACACATTAAATCGAATCGCAAAGAGGTACGGAGTCTCCACAGATTCCATCGTTAGTGTAAATTCTTTAGAAGATCCAAATAACATAATAATTGGCCAGCGAATTACTCTTCCTGGTGAACCAGTTCAATCTTTCACCTCCACTACTAATGTTCCTGAGCAACAACTGCCAAAGGAAGAAGAACCTGAAGTCACCCAAAACTCTGAAAATCCCGAGGAAATTGTAGCACCTGAGGGCCATGGATTCTATCAAGTGGTCGATGGGGACACTCTCCAGTCTATCGCTATTTCTTTTGGCACAAACGCTGATGAATTAAGACGTCTCAATAAGCTTTCGATAGACAAAAATTCCCTTCATATCGGGGATTACATTCTGGTTCCCGTTCCTGACGATTCCTTATACGAAAGCTAAATATCCGAACTGAGCGGGGGAGGCAGTTCTCTTTCTATCTCTTGGATCCGGTATCCGAACCCTGGTCCATCAATCGTTGTCATATCCAAGATCCCTTCTCTCCTCCGATAAATACCCGGATGAACTCTCTCTTCTGGCAGTGATGCATCAGGATAAAACTGCATCCCATTACTCTCAACTCCCATAATGGTTCCCGCATGTGCAGCTAATAGGACATGAGGAATCTGCGCAAGCATTGGGTTAGTAAGATCCTGAACCATTAGTCCCATCCCATTTTCTTTCGCCCAACAAAGACTTAATATAGCGCCAGTTAAAGTCTTGCATGTTTTTAAAGCGACACCGTTCCATCCCAGAGACATCCCCAATTTAACATATGTCCAATCATGAGCACTTTCGTCTAGATACAGCGGTTTACGATTAGCGACACTATGCACATCGATCTGATTATCCTTCAGCTCGTATGGGAATGGCTGTTCAACATAAAGTATTTTCTTAAATGTTTCAGGGCAATCCGCCGCGATCGAATCAAGCATAGCGTTAACATATTCAGGATCATTGACCGTACAGTTAAAGTCTGCACTGAGCCACTGGACTCCTTCCTGCAAAGCTATATCCCCGATCTTTTTCATCCTCTCAAAATCCCAACCCCAGTCAGTTCCCCTCAATTTGACCTTAAGGCACTTCAATCCATCCCTTCTGACCCAATCCCGCAAAAGAACCGGATACTCATCCCTTGGCTCATTACCTGTCAATTCATCTGTACTTATAGGATCTAACCCACCAACTAAATGCCAGACAGGGATCTTTTGTACGGGCTTTACCAAATAATCAGACGGATACTTTCCTTTGAATACACTCTCGGAATCTAGGTACTCGCTAAGATCCTTAACTAAGAAATCCGGTCCAAACAACTCAAAGACAGGCCTTGAGCATAGTTTCCCATAAGCATCATATGAAGCTAGATCAAATGCTGAGAACGCAACCAAGGCCGCCAGATGCGGCAATTCTTCTTGTTCATGATATATCGCATTATGCGCTCTCCTAAGCTCTTCTAGTGACTCAGATATAAATCTTACACCCAATTCAAATGGATGTCCTTCTTCGTTGGATTCCACAAAAGAACGTGCAATAGAAACACTGAACTCAATTAATCTTGACTCTCTTTGTTCGTAATCAAGAGATGACGGCCACACCCAAGCAACACTGAGAGGAGTTTCACCCCAACCCTCCGTAACGGTCCCGTCCTTAGCTTCCGAAAGAACTTTAACTCTCGCGCATTTTACAGATGTGAGTGTCTGATCCCCAAATTTCAGAGGAATCCGTAAATCGACGGGTAAAATGTAAAGCTCCGCTCCTAATATCTTCACTGTTTATTTTCCTTGGTCTTCCCCTTTTCTCTTAACCTAAAAATACACTTCTTTTGTTTATACTAAGTGGCCTGATCAATTTCACTTGATTGGCTCTCCTGCTCTGCATCATGGGTTCCCAAGAAAACAGAAAACCATTTAAATTCATCTGAATCACTAAGTGTTACTTTAAGTAACATCGTAAGTGGAACGGCCAGAAACATTCCTGTAATACCCCACAACCAACCCCAAAAAACAACTGAAAGCACAACCACTGCTGCCGAAATACCAAATCTCTTACCAAGTAGCATCGGTTCAACGAAATTCCCCAATATCATGTTTATAATCAGAAAGCCGATGAGGACAGTCAAAGCAGTTCCTGGCCCCTTATCAACTAACGCAAGAAGTGTCGGGGGGATACTGGCAATTATTGATCCTATTGCAGGAATGTAATTAAAAATAAAAGCAACCATTCCCCACAACAGAGCAAACTCAAGACCAAGCCACCCAGTCACTGCCGCGGCAAGAATTCCAGTCATTAAACTAATTAATGTCTTTATACCTAAATATTTTTGCACATCCTTTGCTGTTTCCGTAAATGCAGCAAAGTCTGGTCCGTTAACCCTGCGAATAGCTATGAGCTTTCTTGAAAAACCACCCGCTTCACTCAAAAAGAAAATCATTAATATGACCACGAAAGTGAAATCCTTTAAGAATCCGGCAGCGCCACCTATGAAATCAAAGACCGATGACTGTAACGTAGAAATAACTTTCTGCGCATCCACCTTTATCTCATAGTCGAGCGTAGTTCCGATCCATTCCTGAAAATCAGCCACCTTTTTGGTAAGCTCTTCGTTATATGTATCAAAGTTATTCTGAAACTCAGTGACCATATTAAGTCCAATGAAAACTACTGGACTAAGTATTCCAAGATCTAGAATCACTGTGAGAAAAACTGCGGGGAATCGGGGAATGCCTATTGACCGAAGCCAACGCAGAATTGGTAAACTGATTACAGAAAGAAAGAATGCCAAGACTATTGGCACCAAAAGATCTGCAGCCAGCTTTAATCCTCCGACAACAATTACGATACAACCCAGAGCCAACAAAAAGTTGAATCCTCTATTCACTGGGGTTTTAAATTCGGAAGGCACAATGTTATTTTCCTCCCTTTAAGGGCTTTGCTCAACGAGATTTTTTATCTCATTATTATCGGAAAAACCTTGGTTTATTTACAATCGGAGCTATTAAATCATTATCCGCACAATACTTAGGGACCATTAGATATAAATGTCATGGCATCTGACCTTGGATTAAATAGTGAACTTCTGACAAGCCTCTTTACTGCCCCCAAAGGCCCTGAAGAGTGGCTACAGTACGCATTAAACGAAGAACAAGTCATTCAGTTCAATGAACTCGGCTATTTGCACGGGATAAAAGTCCTCAACTCAGAACAAATCGATACTCTCAGTGAACAGCTACACGAAATGGTCGATCCTGAACATGGAGGAAATGAATTCTTCTACGAATACCATAGCAACGAATCAGAGGACCCTGAAACCGCAATCTTCCATGCACTAGGAGCCTGGCGCGTTCGACCAGCCTTCCATGACGTTCTTTGGAACCCGGCATTCACGATGGCTGCTTATCAACTTCTCGGCACAAACTTTAGACTTTTCCATGATCAACTCTTCAGTAAACCTGCCAGACATGGAGGCGTTGTCGCTTGGCATCAGGATTTTTCTTACTGGACCTGGACTGCGCCGATGAGTCATTTAACTTGCTGGATAGGTCTTGATGATGTGGACAAAGAAAATGGCTGTATGTATTACATACCAAAGAGCCATCGATGGGGACTACTTGAAAGGGAAAGTCTCACTGGGGACATGGATGCAATAAGAGAAAAACTGACCGAAGAACAAGTGACAGACTTTGACAAAAAAGTCCCCGTAGAAATGAAAGCAGGAGAAGCTAGCTTTCACCATCCACTACTCATGCACGGATCCTACAAAAATAATTCTGAAAAGGGCCGCAGAGCAACCATCATTAACGTCTTTTCCGACGGAGTTATTTCGAACCGGGAAGATGATGGCAGTAACGCCCCAGGAGCTGATAACTATCCTAGGATCGCCAAAGGAGATAAGATGGGAGGCACGTACTATCCTCTACTCATGAAAGTGCAGGAATCATTTGGCGAAATCATAGATAAAGTACCCACCATTGATTCTGTTTAAACGTATCAGAACAAATAACGATTACTCTCTAGACCAGTCACTCCCGGCTCCACAACAAAGACTCTACCCGCTAACGGTTCTTCCTCTTCATTAATCTCAACCCTTGCTGAAGTGACAAATAACTGACTAAGGTCATCGCCCCCAAAAGCGCAGGAAGTGACCTTTGAAACCGGAAAATCGATCTTCCCTTCAATCTTTCCAGAACCAGGATCGATGCAGAGCACTTTCGAACCTCCCCAAAAAGCAATCCATAAACGACCTTCTGAATCAGTCGTCATACCATCAGGAAAACCATCACCCTCCGTAAATTTAATTAGCTCTCTCTTGTCTTTAATTTCACCTGAATCCAGATCATAATCGAAAGCACAAACGCAACGTGTAGGACTATCAATATAATAGAGCTCCTCATTATTAGTTGACCACGCAATCCCATTAGAAACCGTCACTCCTGCAAGAGCAGGCTCAATCCCAACTTTTGCTGAACAGCGATAGAGGGTCCCTATAGGCTCGCTCTCTTCTCTGTCCATGGTGCCTACCCACAGCCTTCCCCTCTCATCACACTTCCCATCATTGAATCGCAATCGGGGAATCGGATCCGCCTCGACTATCCTCTGAACGGACCAGTCTGAACGGTTAATAGAAAAGATACTGTTATCAATTGCAGCGACAAGAGTCTCATTATCAGCGAGCACAACGCATCCGGGATTCCCTGAAACGTCTCTGTCTATTGTTACATCATTATCAAAATCATGTTCCAGTATCTTTTTACCTAGAATATCAACCCAAAGGAGTCTCTTAGAAACGGAGTCCCAAAAAGGACCTTCGCCAAGATGACTAGAAAATCTTCCGACCAATTCCATATATTTCTTATCGATTTTAAACTTACGGGAGCCAGACCGCTTTACCGGAAACATGAGCCAAGACTGCAGCGACCCCAATTGCAATAACCATGACAATTATTGCAAAAACATAACTCCCCTTCTCTTCATTTTGATAACCGTCCTCTTCGAATGACTGGGAGCTTTCTAACAATGACAAGTCAAGGATCTCATCATCAGTGTCAGGCTCATTAGACGCTATTTGCCTTGCGATAGGATTAGCGTTCTCGTTTCCTAGCTCTTTCTTTTTCCTAGAATAACCAAGAGCTGACGCGATGGGACTGATCACGGGATCATCTTCTACTCCTTCTTCCTCACCTGCACTCATTTTATTCTACTCAAGTTCAATACTTGCCGGAGGCTTTGTAGAAATATCATAGAAGACTCTATTAATCCCGGCAACACTGTTAAGTATTTCATTCGATATTTTCCGCAAAAGATCCGGAGGAAGCTCTACCCAGTCCGCAGTCATCGCGTCTTCACTGATGACTGCCCTCAGAGCGACTGACCACTCGTAAGAACGTTCATCCCCCTTAACTCCTACAGTCTTGATTGGAAGGAGTCCGCAATATGCCTGCCAAACCTTGTCGTACCAGCCACTCTCCTTCAAATGCCTCATGAAAATTGCATCCCCTTCTCTTACAATTTTAAGTTTTTCTTCTGTGACTTCACCCGGGACTCTGACTCCCAATCCCGGACCAGGAAAAGGATGTCTGTATAGTATTTCTCGTGGAATACCAAAACTCTCACCCAATGCTCTGACCTCATCCTTAAAAAGCTCCGCTAGCGGTTCAATGACTTTACCTTCGGCCTGCAAATCCAAAATTTTCTGAACTCGGTTATGATGTGTCTTGATCGTAGATGCAATTGATCCGCTCGTCGCACTTTCAATAACATCAGGGTAAAGTGTGCCTTGCGCTAAGAGCTTTACATTATCCGCCGCACCAAAGAAAACATCGACAAAAAGATCCCCAATGCGCCGACGCTTCTCCTCTGGCTCATCGACACCAGCAATAGCGTCAAGGAATCTTTCTGAGGCATCAACTACCTCGATCTCTATTCCTAACTCCTCAAACTGTGAGATCACTTCAGAAGTCTCATCCTTTCTCATTAAACCATTATCCACATAAATGGCACGAAGCTTAGTCCCAGCCTCATTCAACAACACTGCCAACACTGTAGAATCAACTCCCCCTGAGACACCGCAAATGACTTCCCTCCCTGCTACTTCGTCTCTGACCTGTTGTATTAAATGGTCCCTGAAAGCCTCAATTTTAAATCCAGGCTCATCATCTACCATCTCAAGAAAATTCTCGAGTACCGAGCGGCCCTCATGGCTATGAGTGACTTCAGGATGAAACTGTATCCCATAGAATTTATGAGATAATTGAATCGCTACCGGCACATCGTCCTCGTTCCTTCCAATAATTTCAGCGCCATCAGGTAATTTGGTACATGTATCAGAATGACTCATCCATATCTGGGAAGACTCGCTGAGGCCTTTAAATAAATCAGATCCATTCTCTGGGATCAAAGTCGCTGGCCCATATTCCCTAGTAGTTCCCGGCTCAACAGTGCCTCCATGCTTCTTATTGAGCAATTGCATGCCATAGCAAATACCGAGGATCGGAACATCTAACTGCTTCAAGTAATCAAGATCAACGTCCGGAGCATCAGGATCTAACACACTCTTAGGCCCACCTGAAAGTATTACACCCTTAGGTGTGGGATAATCTTTCAGTTGGTCAGAATTATACAACATCGCATAGTATCCCAACTCTCTGAGCCGACGCACTATCAGCTGAGTGTACTGAGACCCAAAGTCAACGACGATAATCTGGGGAAGAATTTCCATGATAAAACTAAATAAATTCGCAGGACTCGGACCAATTAGTCCATTGATTGATAATTAATTGGCTCTTCGGTAACAACAATGTCATGCGGGTGACTTTCCTTCAAGCCTCCAGAAGTAATTCTTGTGAACTCAGCCTTTTCCCTAAGTTCCTGCAGACTAGATGCCCCAACATAGCCCATTCCTGAACGCAATCCTCCGACTAACTGAAAGATCATATCTGCTAACTTTCCCCGATAAGGGACTCTGGCCTCAACCCCTTCGGCCACTAATTTACCTGAAGCGTTTTGCCCGTACCTGTCACTGGAGCCTTTCCTCATTGCCTTTACAGATCCCATTCCTCTGTACTCTTTAAATGTTCTGCCCTGCCAATTAACCATTGAACCAGGAGATTCACGGGTTCCGGCTAATAATGAGCCCAGCATGACAAGATCAGCTCCTGCAGCAAGTGCCTTCACTATGTCGCCAGAATAACGAATTCCGCCATCAGCTATGACAGTGACTCCCTCAGGTCTACACACTTCAGCTACATTTTTTACTGCTGTAAATTGAGGCATACCAACACCGGATATGACTCTAGTAGTACAGATCGATCCAGGTCCAACTCCAACTTTAACCGCACTGACTCCGGCGCTAACTAAATCATTAGCTCCTTCGGCAGTGACCACGTTTCCTGCCACTACAGGAGTCTCAGGGTGACTACTTACAAGATTTGAAATTACCTCCAGGACTCTCGTCGTATGACCAGTGGCCGCATCAATGAATAATGCGTCAGCTCCTGACTCGACCATCGCGCTGGCTCTTTCCCTCGAATCCCCTCCAACACCGATCGCGGCTCCTACCCGGAGCTGCCCGTTCTGATCCTTTGATGCATTTGTATACCGTTGGCGAATCTCAATATCCTTAGTTGTAATCATACCGGCCAGCTTTCCTTCAGCATCAACTAGTGGAAGCTTCTCTAGGCGATTTTTGTACAAAGTTTGCCTCACCTTCTCCTGTGAAACATTTTTAGGAGCAGAGATTAGCTTTTCTTTAGGTGTCATCATCTCGCTGACACAGGTAGATTCATCTTCCACATACCAAATGTCACGATTGGTGACCATTCCGACCAAAGTTCCTTCCCCATCAACTACGGGAAATCCTGACACTCCATGTTCATTCATTACTGCATGTAACTGACCTAAGGTGGTATTCTCAGTTACGGTAATTGGCTTATGTATTACTGTATTTTCTGATCTTTTTACTTTTTTAACATAAGAAGATTGTTCTTCTATGGAACAATTCCTATGAATGACGCCCATTCCTCCCTCACGGGCTAAAGCAATGGCCAATTCCGCTTCTGTGACGGTATCCATAGCTGAAGACAGTATTGGAATATTCACACTGATTGAATTAGTCAGTACCGATTGGATATTCGATTCAGAAGGTAAAATAGAGCTCTTCTTAGGCACAAGAAGAACATCATCGAAACTGAGACCTAAAGAAAACTCCTCTGCCATGCACAATAATGTGTGCATAACAAAAACAAGCAAGTAAATACTAGGACTAAATTTTTAATTTTTTAGGAAATCTTAGTCTGATAAAATCTCTCATTCACCTTTATCCGCGATCTAACGCATAAGAAGCTGCTCCAATAGCCACAGCAAGATCCCCTGTCTTAGCAACGCGAAAATCCACTGCCTCGGCGAGCGGCTTAGATCCATATTTATGAACAACATCTTTCAGACCTTCGAGATAAAGTTCTGGCATCTTTTCCACTAGACCTCCTCCCAAAACGATGACTTCCGGTGCTAACAATTCAACGACACTGGTCACTCCAACACCTAAATAATAAATGCTCCTCTTCATTATATGAAGAACACTCTCTTCTCCTGCATCAATGGACTTTTTAATTGTACCGCTTTTGATTTTTCTTATATCAGTCCCGACAGTCTCCAAAATTGAACCTGCATTACCCCTTGAAGCTTCGATAATACAAGAAGACGCGATCCCAAGTCTTCCGCAAAGAGTTTCGAGAGCAACCGGCTCATGAAGTTCTCCCTCGAGGGTCGAACCAAGCATCCTGTACCTTCCAAATTCCATGCACGAAGCAGTTCTCCCCATTAGGATTTTTCCATCATAGACAAAACCTCCTCCTACACCAGTACCGGGAAAAACTCCAAAGACAGAATGAGCACCTTGAGCTGCACCTAAGTGATACTCACCATAAGTTCCAGCATCCACATCATTTAAAACGACCACTTCTGCATCAAGTTTTTTGGATAAGTAACGCCCAATCTCAACATCTTTCCACCCCAAATTAGATGCCTCTCGAAGAACTCCACTACTGAAATCAACGACTCCTGGACATCCAATACCACAAGCAACAACTTCATCCTTATTTAGACCTGCTGATTCAAGGGCCGTATTTACAGTGTTCAAGATTCGTTTCAACCCATCCTTTGATCCTTTATGACCTTCAGTCGGAACGCGCTCTGATCCCAACACGTTAAAGCTCTTATCAAAAATCACCGCCATGATTTTTGTACCTCCCAAATCTATTCCCACTGAAATCTTTTTAGCCATTCTAAGAGGATCGCGTTCAGGGCATTAAATCGCCTCATCCATTTTCTTTTTTGGTTTGTGAGGAGCAAAAGACGTTTCCTTCATTAAAGAAATTTTCCCTGCCCGCTTAACAGACTGGCCATGGAAATAGCTCTGTGCACGGAATCGTTTTTCTCCTTTTGCCACCTCACGCAAGACATAAGTCCCATCAGATTCAAGCTCGTATGAATGAGAATTATCCCTGAAACTTCCCTCAAGAATTTCTAATATTCTTTTTCTCGAACTCGAATCCTTAATTTCAACCATCGATTCAACTCGCCGATCAAAGCTACGCTCCATTAAATCAGCGCTCGAAATAAAAATCCTAACCTTACCTCCATTATAAAAAGAAAGAATACGAGAATGCTCCAAATAACGATCCACAGTGCTCATCACTTTTATATTTTTACTAATCTTCTTCAGGCCAGGTTGAAGACAACATATGCCACGAACGTTTAGTCTAATTTTAACTCCAGCATATGACGCCTTGTACAGGGATCTAATTATCGAAGCATCCTGCAAATTATTAACCTTAATATCGATACTTGCCTCCTTACCTTCTTCTGCGTTTTTTGTTTCAACTTCAATTAACTCAATGAACTTTTCTCTGAGGTAAAAAGGAGCCACTATAAGATTCTTCATTCCTTTAAGCTTGGAACCACCAGTGAGCGCATTAAATAACGCTGCCGTTTCGTATCCATATTTCCGCTTCGAAGTCATGTAGCTAATATCAGTATAAAGCCCAGCAGTCACCTCATTGTAATTGCCCGTGCCAAAATGAGTATAGCGTTTCAGCTCCTTATTTTCATTCCTAACAACTAGGGTTATCTTGCAATGAGTTTTGTACCCCTTGACTCCATAAATTATTTGAACTCCAGCCTTTTCCAGCTCCTCAGCCCTCTCTAGATTACGAGCCTCATCAAATCGAGCCTTAAGCTCAACAACGACAGTGACCTGCTTCCCATTCTCAGCTGCTCTGATAAGGGCACTAATGACTCGGCTGTTATTAGCGGTCCTGTACAAAGTTTGCTTAATGGCCAAGACCTTAGGATCTGTCGCCGATTGCTCAACTAAAGCAATGACAGGTTCAAAACTTTCATACGGGTGATGTAAAAGGATATCATTCTCAGAAATGCTCTTAAATATATTTTCCCCAGGACTCCAAAGTTTATTCAGCATCGGCGCCCACGGTTCCACTTGAAGATTTCCAAATCCCTTTACCGTAGCAACTTCAATAAAGTCACCCAAACCAAATGGTGCTCTCGTCGTATAAACTTGATTAGTTTCAGCTCCAAATAAATCTCTAAGTTTGCCAGATAGAAATCTTGGGAATTCATGTCCCACATCAAGTCTCACACATTTGCTATGCTTCCTTTCTGCTAGAACATCACCCATTTCTCTAGCCAGATCATGTGCCCCCTCCTCTTCAAGTGAAATATCTGCATTGCGGGTAACACGAAAGAGACCACTGCTATTTACCACCTCATCAGGAAAAACTTGCCCCACAAAGTTAGCTATTACATCCTCAAGTAAGATAAATTTACTCTCATCGGAATCGGGAAGCCAAATGAAGCGAGATACGTTACCCGGGATCGGCACCAAAACGTATCTCGGGCCTGTCCCTTCTGACGTGCCAATCTCACAAAACAGAGAAATGCAAAGACTCGGCAAAGCGCTGGACTCACGGATATTATCATTTGCTATAACCGGCGTTAAGAGAGGCATGACTCTCTCAGCAAAAAACTTAGCGACATGGTCCATCTGTGCAGCTGTTAATTGATCGACTGAGGCTCTGCGTATGCCCTCTTCATTTAGCTCAGGAAGCAACTCCTCAAAGAAGCATTGCTCAATTTCACTGAGCATAATATCAACTCTTTGCCTCACTAGTAATAATTGTTTACTCGGTGAGAATCCAGCCGGGTCAGGCTTTTTCTTCCGCGCGGAACGGAGCATTTCAAGGCCTCCGACCCTGACCATGAAAAACTCATCTAGGTTCGACGCAGTAATAGACAAGAATTTCAATCGTTCTAGCAAGGGAAGTTCTTGCCTTCTGGCCTCATTAAAAACGCGCTGATTAAATTCAAGCCAACTAAGCTCTCTATTTATGTAGGGAATCTCCATTGATTAAACGGGCATTGATTTTCGCACAGTTGTTGTACTTGCGGAAATCTTAATTCGCAAAAAAAAACTAAATGTTTGAGCTATTACATTATTCCTTTTCAGGCTCAAACGTCTAAATATTATATTGAGCCTCTAAATAATTTACACATATGAATATATTTATTGCGCTAGACCTTTGTTTTGTTCTTGGGCAAGCGTATAAATATCAATGAATTAAATAACGTTTGTGTAGCATGAATTTGAATCACCTTTAATAACCGGTATCATAAATATCATTTTGTCACTTGAGATTCTTTTTAATTAAATAAATTACCCTAACTTAACATTAACAGCACTAACAATTAGTTCGAATACGAGGGTGTACGACATCCCATAACAATTATAAGAACAACGTATGAAAATTTCGATGAATCAAATTCTTACTTTTCTAATCACCTCAATAACCTTGCCTTTGATTTCAATTTCATTAATCGCAGGGGAATCCTCTCCGCCCTCGGACAATAGCCCCTCAAATTCATTGAAAGATCTCTGGAATATACCTCAACTCTACTCTGATTCAGACTCCTTACTGGTCAACGATTTGAAACTCATTGGCCGATACCAATGGCAATATGCGGACTTGAATTCTGATCAAGGTGGTTGGAGCGATTCTGAAAGTCGTAGAGTCCGGCTAGGAACAGAAGCGAAAGTATTTGGAGGTGACTGGAAATTGAAAGGTGAAATTAATATCAATGATGACTTTTCACCATTTTATAAAAGCCTAGAGGAAGCGTACATTAAATATCAAGGAAACGATGCATTGAATGTTACTATAGGCAAACAGAAACCAGCCTGGTCCTATGAACAGTCAACTTCTTCCAGAAAAATCCTAACCTTCGAACGTTCATTATTGGTCAATCAATTGAGCCCGAAAAAATCCACCGGCATCAGCGCCAGTGGATCCATCGAAAACTGGAGCTACATTCTCGGGATTTACAATGGAGATATTAATGAAGAATTTGGTGATTTTAATGGTTCCGGAGAATTTGCATTGGCTAGCATCGGTTACGATTATTCCAAAGGTTCAGATTTTGATAAAGTAGCCTGGAGACTTGATTTACTTCATAACAAAGACGAAACAAACAATGCTGCCAAGCCCTATAAAAACTCAATCTCCTTAAACCATTCCCTCACCAAAGGAGCGATCACTCTCAACACTGATCTGATACATGCTGGCGGCTACAGCGATGACGCTTATGGCCTCGTCCTTCTTCCCACATACGACATTAGTGATAAGTTGCAATTAGTCGCTCGATACACTTACGCCAGTAGCGACGGAGATGGTCTTCGTGCACAAAACCGTTACGAAAGAAAAGCAAGTCTCACTGATAGCGGATATGGTGAAGACTACCAATCCTATTACTTAGGTCTAAACTACTACATTAATGATTACAAACTCAAACTAATGACTGGCATTGAATATGCCGATATGAACGGAGGCAGTGATGGCGGCGAATTCAGCGGGTGGACATTATTCTCAGGCTTGCGCCTTTACTTCTAATAAAAAGATTAAGAACATTTAATTCTCATTCTTCTTAGTAAGCGGGACGAAGTTTTTTGGGTCATACCTTATTCCCTACACTTCCAAAAGTGATTTATCTTTTGCTCCCCTATACATTAAAGAGAATATTATAGGGTACGCTAATGTATCCTATATTACGCGAACGACCCATAACTTACGGCATTGTAATATTTGTTACGTTTCCGTCACGTTTGCGACATTGCTGACTCGCTCTACCCGGCATAAAAGATACAAATTGATTCAATTTCAATCATTTAAAACTGATCACTGATGAAATCCACCAATCCATTTCGCAAATTGCTACGAGGTTCCCCTTTGGAACCCATCCAGCAACATATGCGAGTGGTCAAAAAGGGAGTCATGCTAATCCCACAGTTGTTCGCGGCGCTGAAAGCCAAAAATCAAGAGGAAATCTGTGTGGTGGCGACAAAAATCGACGAGATCGAGAGCGAGGCCGATGACTTGAAAACAGATTACCGTGCTCACATGCCCTCGACGTTACTTATGCCGGTCGCTCGCCGAGATCTGTTGATGTTGATTTCGGAGCAGGACAAAATCGCTGACAAGGCCAACGCGATAGGACGCCTCCTAACCTACCGGAAAATGGAGATCCCAGAATCGTGCTTGTCACTGCTGGACGAGTTGATTGAACATACGCTGGAATCTTACAGCCAGGCTGAAAATGTCATCGAGCAGATGGACGAGTTGATGGAGGGTGGATTTGCTGGCAAGGAGTCGAGGCGAGTTCGAAAGTTGATTGTCAAACTCCAGGAAACGGAGGAGTCCGCGGACGATCTGATGATGAGAATTAATCACGCCTTGTTCGCTATCGAAGATCAACTGAATCCGATCGATGTAATGTTTTGGTATAAACTCATCGAGCATGTCGGTGACATTTCGAACCGCTCAGAAAATGTGGGTGATCGGGTGTTGCTGCTCATCGCTCGATCATGAACACAACTTCATTGATTTAACCCTCTCCTCCAAAGATAACCATGGAAATCATTACAGAGTACAATTGGATATTCTTTTCTCTCGCAGTAATCTTCGGTCTTTACATGACCTGGGGGATTGGTGCCAACGACGTCGCCAACGCAATGGGAACCTCGGTCGGTTCCGGAGCAATCACCGTGAAACAAGCGATCATTATCGCTGCGATTTTCGAATTCGCCGGAGCTTTTCTCGCTGGTGGTGATGTTACTGAAACGATTCGAAAGGGGATTATCGACCCTGGACCGATTTCAGATAGACCGGAGTTGCTGCTGTACGGAATGCTCGCGGCACTGCTCTCGGCGGCGATTTGGCTGATGGTCGCTTCTTCAAAAGGTTGGCCCGTTTCGACTACTCACACCATTGTCGGTGCTGTCGTGGGGTTTGCGATCGTCGGGATCGGACCTGAGTCTGTAAACTGGGGAGAAATCGGCAAAATTGTTGCCAGTTGGATCATTTCTCCGGTCCTTGGTGGCGTGATCGGGTTTGTTTTGATGGTAAGCATTCGTAAGTTCATTATCAATGCTAATGAACCGATCAAGATGGCAAGACGCTACGGACCCTTCTATGTTTTTCTCGCAGCATTTATAGTGGTTCTGGTGAGCCTCTTTAAGGGCCTAAAACATCTAAAACTTGATGTTTCGGATGGTCAGAAATTCCTTTGGGCCACGATCTTGGGAGTCCTGCTTGCGTTTGTTGGCAAAATCATGATCAATCGAGTAAAAGTAGACGCCATCGCGGACAAGAATTTCCACTACACGAGTGTCGAGAGGATGTTCCGACCGATGATGATATTTACGGCCTGCGCGATGGCATTTGCTCACGGCTCAAATGATGTTGCCAACGGCATTGGGCCAATGGCTGCAGTGATCGGATTGATTCAATCGGGAGGAAAAGTTGCACAAGAATCGGAGATGCCGATTTGGATCCTGTTGATGGGCGGCGGTGGCATCGTTGTCGGCCTTGCTACACTCGGTTATCGAGTGATGCAGACCATCGGAGAGAAGATCACCGAACTGACACCAACGCGAGGCTACAGCGCCACCCTCGGCGCGGCCTTCACGGTAGTGCTTGCCTCGACCAATGGCATTCCGGTATCGACGACTCACATCGCCGTTGGTGCGGTCCTTGGTGTAGGATTGGCACGTGGGATCAGTGCGGTGGATTTGCGGGTGCTGATCAATATCGTTGTTTCTTGGCTAGTGACATTGCCGGTCGGCGCGGGCCTTGCGGCGCTGATTTTCTTTATCTTAAAGGGGATCTTTTCCTAATAAATCGTCCCTACCTCGTAGCGTATTGAGGTTGACTGCTGATCTGTAGATCCTATGTTTTTGGTTTGATGAGGGAACAGTAATTATTGGGGTTACTTCACTGCCAATTTCTTTACGTGACGCTTTCGCAACAAACTACTGGTCGATCAAAGGCCATTGGTTGCTCTTTTGTTCAGGCTTGATTGATTATCAGTTCAACTGATCTTGGCTAGTTGTTGTTTTTAAAGTTTGTTGAAAAAAAATCCGCTACGCATTGGACGAGTGTAACGTTGTTGCCCCCTGGCATGCAGATCCCATATATCAACAGGGAACTGAGCTGGTTGGAGTTTAATCATCGAGTTCTCAACGAAGCAGCGGTAATGGAGCTTCCTGTCCTGGAGAGGCTGAAGTTTTTGGCGATTACAGTTTCAAATCTTGATGATTTTTTTTTATGGTCAAAGTGGGGGGATTGGAAATGCTGCGCGCAGCGGGGAAGAGAAAACAGAACCCTACCGGCACTATTAATTAATTAGTCTGAACTGCTGACTAGATTAAATATAATGGTTAAATCCATGTAACTAGCTTGTTCTTTATAGAAACTCAGGGAATTTTTAAGTTATAACATCTCGCATCCCTTTATCGAAATTGGCCGACAATTAATCGATCAAGTGAAATCCACAAATAAACAAATTTAATAAGCTTTATTTTTATTCTTTGCAGAAGAACTCTAACAATTCCAACATTAAGATTTAATGTTAATCATTGCGATAACTGGATTGTTCCACAATTATAAACATTAATTATTTTATCTGATCCCCTGTACTGCAAGAATGTCAGATCATATGTACACTGTTTTAATAGCCGAAGATGAGTCCGACATAAGGGAACTCATAAGTTTCAATTTAGAGCGGGAGTCTATGGAAACATTGCTTACCAAAGATGGGGTCGAAGCTTTTGAAATCGCCAAAGAAAAAGGACCAGATCTAATTATTCTGGATCTCATGCTTCCCCAAATGGATGGGTTTACTGTATTTAAAGAGTTGCGCCTAGACAGCAGGACGAAAGATATTCCAGTCATAATGCTAACCGCAAAGGCACAGCTAGATGATGTGATTACTGGACTAGAAATGGGAGCTGATGATTATCTAACAAAACCTTTCAGCCCAAAAGAACTGGTCCTCAGAGTCAAGGCTCTTCTGAGGAGAATCAAAACAACTACCGTAAACTCTATTATTACTTCAGGAAAATTCCGGCTAGACAAAAATACTCTTCATTGCTTTGTGTCTGGAGAGCAAATAGACCTGACTCCAACTGAATTTAAATTACTCCTCCTGATAATCGAGAGAGAAAACATAACTCAAAATCGTGAAGATTTATTGCGAGAAATCTGGGGATACCGGGACACCGCAAATTCGAGAACCTTAGACACTCATATCAAGAGACTCAGAGGAAAGTTAGGTGATTCGTCACGCTGCATTGAAACAGTTCGCGGTGTCGGTTATCAATACAGGAACATCGCGTGACATTTTATTACATTCTATTAATTGCAGTTCCTTTCTTTATTCTCGTATTGCAGAGAAAAAAGAACCAACGAAGAATTTCAAAGTTGGCTTTGGCCCTTAAAAGCAACGACAGAAAACTATTGACCGGTCACTCCGCTAAAGCCCATCACTCCACCTATCAGCAACTCGAGAATCTAATCATTGATCAAATATTCGAAGCTGAGGCATTAGAGAAACGTGTAGAAAGAAGGGAAGACCTCATTACCGCTGTAGTAAACGGCCTCGCTGATGCTGTGATCGTTTTTGATCGAGGACTTAAAATTCGTTTCACAAATCCTAGCGCTTGCAAACTCTTTGGGTGGCTAGCCCCTCCACTCGAGTTGGACGCCGTCGATTACATCAAAAATACAAAATTAATCAAATTAATACAAAAGTCGATTAACACTCAACGCATAGAAACAATTGAGATCCAACACCAAATTCCTAATGACTCAGAACATTCAGCAAGGACACTTGAAGTCGAAGTGGCACCTCTGACCCTGACCGGTGTAAAATCAGTCACACGCGCAAGAGTTGTCCTGCGAGACGTCACTGACGCCAGAAATCTCGACTTGGTAAGGAAAGACTTTGTGGCTAATGCATCCCATGAACTCCGTACGCCCCTCACAATCATTAACGGTTATCTGGAAAATTTAATCGATAGTGAAATTACCGATAAAGAAAATTCTCTTAAATTCCTAAATGTAATGCAAAAGCATGGTAACCGCATAGCTCGAATCATCGAAGACATGCTTACCATATCTAAACTGGAATCATATTCAGATACAATACAGATAAAGCCCTTTAATTTAAGGGCCTGCACGGAAGAAGTCATCACACGATTGAATCCATTATTTGAGCAAAAACAAGCCGCCGCAGAGCTGATCTTTCCTGAAAACTCAACCATAAACGGTGATGTTTTTTACTGGGACCAGATCCTCTTTAATCTCATTGAAAATGCTCTAAAGGAAAATAATGAACCTAACCTAAAGATTACAGTTTCATTGAACCGGGGAACTGATGAGGACACCATAACAGTTAAAGATGATGGGGTCGGCATACCCTCAGATGCATTAGAATTTATTTTTAAGAGATTCTACAGAATCGATCAGAGTCATGGCGCAGACAAAAAAGGAACCGGCCTCGGATTATCCATTGTAAAGCGAGCCATTGAAGCTCATGACGGAAATGTCTCCGTCAAAAGCACTCCTGGCATCATGACAGCTTTCAAAATTACGATGCCAAGTAATAAGGACCAATGATTGATTCAGTGTTATTTTAAGGAAAAAAATTAATTACTGCCTAATGCAAAGACAATAACACCAAGTCCCACAAAACCAGCCAGCACCAAAGCAAAAATTCTCCCTGTCCGATTCATTACGAAATCAAAACTCCTATCGAAAGATTGTTGCATTTTCTTGCGCCGCATCCATGACCGCTTATCCTTAATGTGACGATCATGCCAAGTCCGTTCTCCTCTCTTTAACGAATGAGGGAACCTCAGCACCTGAGACTCAACATGCAATTTGTAGGATTGAGAATTCGATATCTTACTCTCATCACAGAATGGACAATCATGCTTCTTTTCGCCTTCTCCAATACTAATCGATAATTTTCCGCCGCATTGGTGACATTCTATTTCAAATCTATCAGATTTAAGTAATTTTGAAAATTTGGAATTATTTCCTGAATGTACTGCCATATTAGGTCCTATTAATATTTAATATATCTTTACAATAAGTAATAATTTATCAATTATTGCAAATAATATATTCTTGGCAGTATTTGTCTTTCCTAGGTAATAAGATCCATCGGTAATAATTTACTTCTATTACGTAAAATAGCGCTAAAAAAGTAATGCTGAAGCTGTATTTAAAGAAAAATTAGCTTACTGGATTACATCAATGACCTCTAGCAGCAAATTTTTTTGCCAATTAAGTAAAATTTCACCAGCCTCTTGAGGTGACGCAGCGACTCTTTCCAGCGTTGCCCGTGAGGCAATGAGCGTCGAGTCAATGTCGAGCCTTTCGCTGACGCGGTCTCTGAGAATCTTTAATTTATCGAATTTCTTTTCTGCCGCAGGATTACGCTTTCCTTTGACTCTCTTAGACCTTTCAGGAAAATCAGCTGGCATCAACTCTCTGACTGATTCTATAGCTTTTTTGAATCTTTTGACTGGCTGACTTGGAAATCTTGAAGGCAACTTAACTTCAATTCCCTTCTGAAGATCCTGTGAAAAACGTAACAGATCTTGGTTCCCAATAATTTTAAAAGCAGGCCTATCTCTCCTCGCCGCTTCACCGTCTCTCCAAAACCAAAGGGCTCGCAAGAATGCCATACCTTCCTGATCGAGCTTACCCCATCCCGAAATCCTCCATGCCAGATCCTCGTTTTTCTCTTTAATTACAGATGCTAACTCTTTTGCTGATTCACATGACTCAAGGAACCAATCCCACCGCTCTAACTCCTTTAGACGCGATGTGAGAGTATCCGCCATTTTTAATAAATATCTGACATCATTCACTGCATATTCGAGCATCTTTTCTGATAATGGTCTTTTTCCCCAATCTGCTTTTTGAGACGTTTTTGGAAGAACAACACCAAAGTGATTCTCTACCAAATTAACTAACCCAAATTTTTTGACTCCTAGCAGCCTAGACGCTGTCTGCGTGTCATAAACTACTTCAGGAACGCTTCCATAAGTTCGTTTTAACATGCGCATGTCAAAGTCCGCTCCATGCAACCAAACCTCGGTCCTGTTAATGAAGTCAATAAGGCTCGATAAATCACCAATACTCAAAGGGTCGATAATGGCAAACCTATCTTTAACTGCAAACTGAATGAGACAAAGCTTCTCTTCATAACAATGCAAACTGTCAGCTTCAGTATCAATTGCACAGCGGGTATAGCCAGAGCCTTCAATTTCGTTTATAAAACGATTCAATGACTCGTCATCGTCTATATAGACATAATCCTTATCTACTGAAGACTCTTTACTTTGAGGATCCATTCCCTACAGATCTAATACTTTCGTTACCTCAATCCTGTCAGCAATAACTCAGCATTTGATGCTGAATTTTGTATGTGATCAATGAGAACTTCCATAGCCTCACCTCCGGGCCTTTGTGCCAGCTGTCGGCGAAGCATTCCTATCCTCTTAAATTCGTCAGGATGATAGAGAAGCTCATCTTTACGTGTTCCTGACTTTGGAATATTAATGGCCGGATAAATTCTCCTCTCAAGCAATTCACGGTCGAGTTGTATTTCCATATTTCCACTGCCCTTGAATTCCTCAAAAATAATCTCATCTGCTCGGCTACCAGTATCAATTAGTGCCGTTGCAAGCATGGTAAGGCTCCCTCCTTCCTCCGCGTTACGAGCAATACTGAATATTTTCCTAGCCTTCGGAAGCGCCCTCGTATCAAGCCCTCCTGAACCTGTCCTTCCCTTGCTATTGCCCTGACCTCTACGTCCTCTGCCTCTTCCACCAGTAGAAATAAGGCCATTATAACCTCGAGCCAGACGAGTCAAACTGTCCATCAGTATAACTGCATCTTTACCCATTTCAGTGACCCTCTTTGCCCGTTCCGCTATCAATTCCGCGACTGACACATGCCGGTCAGGGCTCTCATCAAAAGTAGAACTATATACCTGAGCGCCTGGGACACTTTCCTCAAAGTCGGTGACCTCTTCGGGCCTCTCATCTAATAGCAATATTAACAATTCAACCTCTTTGTGATTATCAACAATCGACTTGGCAATTTCCTTAAGCAGGATAGTCTTACCGCCACGAGGAGGAGCGACAATGACACCTCTCTGCCCCTTACCAAGAGGCGCTATAAGATCAACGACTCTGGGGCTAACTGATAGCCCATCTGAAGGCTCAAGTATTATTCTTTCTCGTGGAGAAATTGCAGTAAGATTTTCAAATATGGTAGGTGACTCCCAATCTTCAGCCAATATACCTTCAATCTCAATGACTTCTTTAGTTGATAAGAATCTCTCCCTACCCGTAGGGGCCCTAGCAATGACCGTAACCAAATTACCAATTCTTAAATCATACTCTTTAATGAAGTTCGAACCGATGTAAACATCATCGGCATGTTTAGCAAAACTGAAAGAGGGAACACGAAGGAACCCGTACCCATCTTTGGCCGTCTCCAAAAAACCATGAGCGCGAATCTTCGTTCCACGCTTCCCCCAATGACAGAGTATTTCAAATACGATGTCATGCTTAGAGCGCATGCCCCCTACTCGTAAACCGAGTGAAGACCCCAACTCATAAAGCTCAACCATTGATCTATTTTGAAATTCAGCTAAATGGAGGTCCAGGCTCAGGCTCAGGCTCAGGCTCAGGCTCAGGCTCAGGCTCAGGCTCAGGCTCAGGCTCAGGCTCAGGAGCTCGTGTTGATTTTAGTGGGACATACTCAAGTTTATCCTCTGTAGAGTCATTTTTAACATCGTCGAGTTCCTCCTCGGCAAAACTCGGTGTTTTTTTCTTAGCGATCTTCTTCCTCGCTATTTTTTTCTTTCTAACGACCTTTTTCCTAACCGTCTTTTTCTTTGTAGCGGTTTTTTTCGATTTGGCCTGGTTAGAAGCTTCCTCATCCTTTATTTTTTTTTCTTTAGCCATAGGGCGAAATAATAAATTTGTTTCTCTAGTTGTTTTATCGAACCTGAATTCCATATAAGATGGTCAGCAAGTTCTATTTTTTTTTTGATTGGTAATTGTGCTTCGATCATTTTTCGAGCCATTTCTTCACTGATCCCCGGTCTCATCAATAGACGTTTCATTTGTGCTTTATGATCACTCGCAACGACAAGAGTCAAATCTTGATTGTAATTGTGTGACGACTCATAAAGCAAAGGTATATCAGCAATGAGGAATGGAACATCGTCTCGCTCAGCTGAATCTAGAGCCATTAAATATTCCTTATGAACCTCCGGATGCAAGATACCTTCAAGTTTTGCACGCTGATCAACGCTATCGAAGGCCCGCTCTCGCAGGTAATGACGGTCAATTTGACCGTCATTGGTTAGTGAAGAATCACCAAACTCAGTTGATACTTTCTCGCATATTTCTTCATGTGTCAACAGTTCGCTGACGCATTGATCTGCATCAAATATTCGGGCATCTTCAATAGATGATCTTATCCCAGTAAGGACTACTGATTTTCCCATCGCAATGCCACCCGTTAACCCAACGACAACCATTTAGATACATTGGATCTTATCAAACTTCACGCAACCACAAAAAACGGGGAAGGCCGTAACCTTACCCGTTAATTAAATTATAAACTGGTCAGAGCCTTTCTAGTTATTAAATAACGCGTCGGAAGCTCCACCTCCTGCACCCATTCCAAGGTCAATTGCTGCTCCATCTGCGCTTGTTCCTGAAGCAGGATTCGCACCTCCTGTGACATTTGAATTAATTGGCTGCCCTGCTGGGTCAATCAACCTTCCTGTTACAAATATCATGAGATTCTTTTTGAAATGCATCTCTGAATTAGTTCTGAAGAATCTTCCAATGAGTGGAATATCTCCAAAGAGTGGCACCTTGTCTTGAACGTTTTGAACGTCCTCGCGGATTAAACCTCCAATTGCTACGGTTTGACCGTCCCAGATTGTAACGGAAGTAGTTAACTTCCTAGTAGAAAAAACGGGCTGCTCAATGCGGTTCTCAGTAAGAACAATAGTCGTTGGCTGACCAAGAGCATCAACCGCTCCTGTTTGAATTGGACTTCCGTAGTTAATAAAGCCTTCAAACTCTGTGACCTCTGGAGCAATGTTAAGCTCTAGAGTGAATCCATCAGCTCCTACTACAGGATCAACCTCAAGAGTTACACCTACTGGTCTCATCTCAAATGAAGTTGGGTTAGCTGGTGTTACAGGGAAACCACCTGCAGCGCCACCGCCACCACCGAGGCCACCGAGGCCACCGAGGCCACCACCGAGGCCACCACCGCCCTGAATTCCTCCACCGAAGAACTCCTGTGGAATTTCTGGCGGATCATACTCAGTTGGATAAATGAATTCTCTAATGATTTCGATTTTTGCTCTCTGACCTGAACGAGTCACGATACTTGGTGCCGTCATCAAATCGGCGCCCTTCTTCTGATTGAGTGCTCGTATTACTACCTGGAATTGCGGATCGGTAAGCACTCCACCCACACCAAAAATGGCAGGCGAAATATTGCTTGTCAGAAGCTTCTCCTGAAGTAACCCGTCAATCGCATTACTTTGAATTCCATCCAATCCGAATCTGAGTCCTGCTGTTACAGGGAATCTACCTGTTGGTATTGGAGTCGCTCCACCGCCTGGTGGCACAAAAGTGTAATCATTACCTGGTGACTCACCACCGCGCTGGTTACCAAGCGTTCCGCCGCCTCCAAAGATTCTGTTGCTTCCAGGCATATTGAACTGACCCATCATCCAGTCAAATCCAAGCTCATCCAAATTGGTCTGAGTAATCTCAACAAATTTGGTAGTGATATAAACCTGAGAAGCTACTGCCTTTAACAGTTCTTGAACGAGGACCTCAATGAGCTCCATGTTATTTTGTGTGTTTCTGGCAACTAGCGTTGATGTCCTAGGATTAAAGAATGCACTGGCACCTTCAGGGAACGTGATTCCCTGTGACATGAGAATTTCTTTAGCTGTCTGACGTGGCTTGAGTGCTGTTCCGCCATCACCACCGCCAGTAGCGAATGGGTCATCAACAACGTCTCCTCCTCCTCCTCCAGCACCATCACTGGCAGATGAAAGAAAATCAGGAGGGACACGGAATGTTCTCGTATATAGATCGTTAGTTCCTTGCCAGAGTGGAACGATGACCACAGTGTAAGGCTCAATCTTGTACTTCATACCAGCACCTTCTGCAACGTAACGGAGAGCCTCTGCGAGTGGCACATTGGTTAAGCGAAGGCTAATTGTTTGCTCCTCTACAGGAGCTGCTCCGTCAGGACCAGATGCTCCTTGCCTTCGAACAATATTAACGCCCTTCTCTACCTCATTAGTCTCGAATGGATCATGTTCCCTGCTTTTCTGACGCAAGAACTCAATGGCCTCATCAATTGTAGCTTCATCAAAAAGAACTTGAGGAATTATCGTCTCACGAAGCTTACGTGCAATGTATTCACGACCAGTCGAATCATCACCGCCTCCGCCAATGTCACGGCCCTCGACTGAGAGGAGAGGAACCTGTGTCTCCCACGCCTCATCGACCTGCCGCATTAGGCGTCCGCGTGTGTGTGCTCTTGAACTCTTATGATAATCTATACGAACTTTCTCGATTTCTTCCTGGCCCCTACGAGCCGCAGTGTTGTAGCGGTCAATTCGTAATACAGAATCGTACTGCTTTTCAGAATTATCAAAGTCACCGAGATCGAAATATCCCTTGGCCACTTTCAGCAAACGATCAACTTCAGTAACATTAGTAACATGCTCAGGAGTCAGTGCATGATTATACCATTCAGGGTCCTGCAAGCGAAGCATGATTCTCTTAGCTTCGGAATGATCAGGAGCCACTTCATCTACAAGTACGGCATCAAGCAATTCTTTAGCCTCTTCACGGCGCCCCTCAGTCGCACGTTGATGAGCCAACTTTACACTAACATCAGCGAAAAGTTTAGTTGCCCTGTCCCTCTTGGATTTCACGAGTGGTGCTCTCGGTATATTTTCAAGTGCTGATTTATATTTTGCACGTGCACCATCAAAATCATTGTCTGCTTCTAGTGTCTGACCTTCATCAAGTCCTATCTCAGCATCTTTAACTCGTTGCAAACGGCGGACCATTTCTCTTTCAGCAATGTCACTTAGAGTTGTTGCTCCGGCAGAATCTTCTTTAGGTGGAGCAGCATCGCCGGTCGGGCCAGCATACAAATTTGCGGAGCAAATCGCAGCTGATATAAAAGCAACACTAAACCCTTGTTTAAGGAACTTGGATAGGCGTGATGAGGGAATCATAGGTATTAGTTAAATTATAAAATTCTGATATTGAGGTTCTTTAGCTAGTAAATGTAACTTATAGAGGTGATTTAGTCCATTTGGAAAGGCGAAAATACTCAATTAAGCATTTTTCTTTCCAGCTGAGACCGTTATGTCCTGTGGAGATGCTCCATCAGGGCCTGTTTTTCGGAGTTTTACACCCTTTTCGAGGGTTCCTTGGAGTTCAATAATCTCGTATTTTACATCTGGCTCAGTTGATAATTCAAAGCTTTCACCAACTTTGAACGGTCCTAGCTTGGATTCGCTACCAGGCAATTGAAAATCTATTACAGCATAGTAAATAGTTTCCAACTTTGGTTTCTTATACTCAAGCTTGAACTCTTTTCCTGAAGTTTTATCGGCAATGGTGAGTAAATGTGCAGGAACAGGAATGCCTCCGGCCCCGCCTGGCGCTGTCTTCTTTTCAAAGGCAGTGATTTTATAACGATCTTCATGGCCTGGATGATTTCCGAAATCTGTATTCATTTTAAGGAAATGTGACTTCCTTCTAGGAGGAACCCTAGGTGGATCCGCCTCATAACGAGTCGCCTCTTCGCGTACGCCGAACTCACCATCTGGATTATCACCGGTCCGGTATATCAAAGCGTAAGCGTCTTCTTTAATTTCAGAAAGTATTAACTTAGTCGAATAACTGGGATGACTTTCAGGATCGCCCGGGTCCGTCTTTCCTCCATTAAACTCTTCCAAAGTATTATAGCCGTCCTTGTCTTCATCGAGCGTAAGTAGATCATTCCTGCCAACAGATTCTCCATTCTTGAGCGCCCAAGAATTATCCAGCGGAGGGCGGATCTGTGGAGCGTCAGGATCAAGTAGATCAATCTCCTTATCATTCTGCACCCATATCGGAATGGATCGAGTAAGTGGTAAAGGTTTCTGAGGAACCCCTTCAAGTGTCGGAGTCACCCACCTAACGTCCCTTTGCAAATGGTCAATTGTTTCCTGAATCCCCTCTGCGCTGGCTTTACCAAAAAGAGCCGAACCTGATGACTTCTCTTCTACTTGAAACTTAGTTTTGAGTCCCAAGTAACCTGGGATCCAAACAGCCGCTAAAGCACCCGTTACGATCACAACAAAAACAAGGATTATCTTATCGTAGTGTTTGTTCATTGATTTAAATCTTATTTATATTAGTTACTGAAAATGATTACGAACTGGCAGTTTTCTTATCTTCACTCACAGCCTTTTCACCTTTAAAACGGACAGCGTCAATTACAATTCTGGCCCGCATTTTTTCATTTCCGAATAATACTGCAGCGTCAATCTCCGCAGTCTTTCCGTCCAGATCCGCTTCAGCGCCGGGGACCGGCACGGGAAGACTCACTTCTCCCTTTCGCGGACTTTCCTGCGTTTCATTTTCGATCCGAATCTTCCTGACCCAGAGGAAACTGTTCTTGTTTGAGGCGAGGCCATTCAAAAAAGCAGTGAGTGACTCGTAACTGCCAGTGATCTCCGTCGTAACCCTGTAGGTCTCCATCACATTATCTGCTCCGGCCATCGGATTATCGGAAGATTTATCTTTCTTTGAAGTTCTTGATGGATTTCTTGTTGAGGAGCTTCCCCTTGAAGAACTCTCTTCTTCTTTCGGTTCTGCAGCTTCGTTCTCTTCTTGGAACTCATCCCGGTTAAACTCATCAATCGAATCAATGCCTGAATTAGCTGCGATCTTAATAAATTGTTTAGCCGCATTTAGTTGCCATTCGAGCCTACCGATGGCTCCTTTAAGGAATGGCTTCCCCTGCTTATAAGCATCTAGTCCGAATGCAAAATTCTCTGGTAGAATTAGTTTGTTTTTGGCAGCCAAGGCTACAATAGACTCACTCTCCTGATTCATGAACTGACGAAAATCCTGTTCGGTCAAATCCTCATTAAGAGGCGGCTGCCCTTCGATCACCTTAGCCTTGAGTTTATCAACTGCTCCGACATACGCAGTGACTCTCTGTTGCTTCTCTTCTAAGTTTGACTCGTCAGGAAAAATCTTTCTAGCCTGGAGACTATTCACGGTCCTCTTCGTGTTCTCAAAAGTTTCTGATAATGCGTTATAACTACTATGCCCCTTAAAGATAAAAAATCCAAGGAGGAGCGTCCCCGCAATCATAATTATAGAATATATTTTTATGAAATTGTTGTTTTTCATCCTATTTAATTAAAAGGTTTTTACTCGATTGATTAGGTGTTAATTCGCTTTGTTTGTATGTATAGGCTCAACTAAGGGAAGATCATACCTGACCATCCCTGCGTATTCATTAGTTCCCTTTTCTACCACTCTTCTATTGTTTTCATCCATTTCCTTCACGTCAAATATGACACTCTCCTTTAACCTTTCCTGAAATCCATAAAGGCTCTGTGAAGACTCCCGATACATTCCATATAACCGGAAATGGGTAATAACATTAGCGTCTGGAGCCCCCACGTTCTTCTTTTTCTTGGACTTTTTGAATTTACCGCTAACATCCTTCTCCCCTAGTTTGGTTGCATCCTTTTCCGGGAATCCTTGGAATAGTGGTTCAATTTGCACGAACCATACATTATCATTTTGAACAATAGAATTAAGATGATTCAAGATCTCAATATGAGCTGTCCGCCCTTTAACGGCCGCTTCGATTGGCTTAGCTTCATCCGCTCCTTTTTCCTCTTCTGCTTCTACCTTGTCAATTTCACCAGCATAACCTGACAATACGTCTTGTGCTCCATCGAGTTGGTTCAAATTGCTTTGAGCCATGCTTTTGCCGTTATTATAATAAAGGACTCCCATAATCAGCAAAACAAACCAACAAGCTGCTGCTGCAAACAAGAACGGTTTCTTTTTGTCCAGTTCTCTCCTTGATAAAATGTCATTTGGAGCAAGATCAATGGAAATATTATCAGAACCCACATCTCGAAGAGCCAAGCCTACAAGCTCACCCAAATTATGAGCATCTTTCCCGACCTCTTCAGCATCAACTCCAGGACCAATTTCAATGCTTGATAATGCATTAAAGTATTCAACTTCAAATCCCAATTTTTCCGCCAAGAACTCCCTCAAATAAGGCATCGCTGCGCTTCCTCCACATAGATAAGCAATCGTTGGCGCACTTCCCCCTGCCTGCCTGTAATTACCCGTTGTCCGCATAATCTCTGAATGTAGCCGTGTCATAGTTGTCCGAATAACTTTTGACATTGCCGCAATTCCTGGATCTTCATGATCCGCAGCCGCGCCTCCAAGCGAAACGAACCCGTCCTGCATCTTACGCTCTTCGGCATCAGCAAAACTCATATCAAATTCCTTAGCAATAGCTGAGCTCGCAGCAGCACCCCCTACAGGCACGCTCCTGGTGTAAACTCTCTTCCCTTCAATATAAATGAGGTCCGTTGTACGGGCGCCCACATCAATGAGAAGTGCCGCGTCTTCAGTTTCAGGGTAACTAAATTTAAAGGCATTAAATAATGCCACTGGAGCAACATCAACTCTTTTACCAACTAATGAACCATCCTCAACAGCTTCGTTTATTTCATCTATTGCATCATTCTTGATAGCAACGAGAAGAACTTCAGCCTCATCATTAGAATCAGAAGATGAAACACGCTGAAAGTCCCAGGTAACCTCCTCAATAGGAAACGGAACATTTTGCTGAGCTTCAAATTCAACTAGTTGTCTTAGGTCAGGACCTTTAAGCTTACTTGGCAAGGACAAGAACCTCGTAAAGACCGCATGCCCGGAGATTGTATAATAGACATCACTTCCAGATAACCCGAGAGTAGAAGCTAATTCTTTTACCGCTGCAGAGACTTGAGAAATTCTTGCTGAATCAGCAGCAGGATCACCTACCAAGTATTGGTAAGAATAGTTCTGAAGAATCAAACTTCCCTTTGATAAACTGAACCGGGCCATGGTGACCCTTTGAGATCCAATGTCGAGTGTTACTATCGATTTCTTGTCGGCCATTTGATAAATTGTAAAGCGTTGGTCAAATTAAATTATTAAATGTATATTTTAATTATTCTCATCTTGTTAGTCGCGCGTTTCTGCATAACTATCAAACCAGAGATACGCGAATGGAGTCTTGCTTTTCGGGCGGAGCATTGATGAATCCGTTGGAGCATCTGACTTCTGCCACCAGCGACTTGACTTTCCATCAGTGACCTCTCCTCCTATTATTTGACCAGAGTGAAGTTCTACAGCTACCATCAAATCGCGAGGGTTTGGCTTTTTGCCCTTACCGTAAATTCTAGCCAAAGAATTTGGAGACAAGAAAACAGATGAACGAAGAGTCTCACCCTTTGGTAAGTCGACATGATTAACTACGGCCGTGTACAGCTTTTTATATTTAGGTTGAGCGGATTTTGGAAGAACGAAGAACTTCACTTCAACTGCCTCAATGAAATCATCACGTGAAGCAGAATCCAATCTGAAAGCAACTTCAATTTGCAGCCAATCTTTTCTTTCACCTTTAGGCTCTTTGATTCCGCTGCCCACCTCAAAATCTGGACTCTTAAGGGTAGAAACAGTTGGCTTATTCACCATAGCTTTTTGGGCAAATGCGCTATAGTTAAAAACTGTCAGAAGGATACAGGTAAGTATGAGTACTGAATTTTTCATATTAACAGAATGGGAATGTATTTTTGTGTATTGTTCTAAAGAAATAGAACAAATCTGAGGTAGTTTAAGCGGGTTATGTGGGGTGAAGTGAATAGCCGATTTTTTAACTATAATCAAGATATCATTATAAAATCAAGTAATCAGAGTTCTAATCCAGCATCCAATTATAAAAAATATAAAAAGAATTAAGATTCTAAGATTAATTGTTAAAAAAAATCTTAACAGCAATCCATCACATTACCTTGCCCCTCTCTTTAAAAAAACGGCAGGGAGTGTTTTTAGAAGTATCTTTAAATCGAGCCCTAATGACCATCCATCAATGTACTCTAGATCAAGTTTTACCCACTCATCGAAACTCGTTATTTCACTCCTGCCTGAGATCTGCCACACACAAGTAATTCCAGGTTTCATACTCAATCTTCGCCGATGAGAGGATTCTTGGATTTTTTCAACCTCATCTATTGGAAGCGGCCTCGGGCCTACTATGCTCATTTGACCCAATAAAACATTTAAGAGTTGGGGCAATTCATCAATGCTCCACTTGCGAAGAAAATCTCCGAAAGGAAAGACTCGAGGATCATTTTGAATTTTAAATACAGGACCACTCATTTCATTCATATCAATTAGCTCGGCCTTCTTTTCTTCTGCTTCAGCCACCATCGTTCTGAACTTATACATCTTAAAAGGTTTTCCACTCCTTCCTCCTCGCTTTTGTTTGAATAAAATCGCGCCAGGCGAGGAAATTTTAATACCTATCATTGCAAAAACCCACAAAGGAACAGTTGCTATTATTAGAACTAGGGCCAGAACTCTATCGGTTAGTCCCTTAACGAGCATCGCCCAGGTAGCTTCTGGCGCGCTTCGAAAGACCATCATTAGACTTCCGCCAAATGCATCTAGACTGGGTCTTGCTATTGTCGTTTCAATAAAGTCAGCAGACAACCAGACTTCAACCCCTTCTACTTCGCACTCATTTACTGCTATTTGAACCTTACCAAAACTTACATTTTTGGCAGCAAAGAAAACTCTCTTCACTGAATATTCATGTAGCGATTTAACCAATTCATTAGAATCTGAATTTTCCAAATCAATTTTTTTAACCACTTTCAACCCAAAGGAAAGATCCGAAATGAGCTCATCCTCGAAACGATTCATCTCTTCAGCATCTCCAACTAAAACCACTTCTTCTTGCCACTTCCCCAATTTAACCTGCCTCCGAATAAATCTTTTAAGTAAATACTCCTTAGCCAAAAGCATACCCCCTCCTAATAGGGTCAATAAAATTAAAAATCCACGACTGATATCTCCCACTCGATTGAAGACAATAAATCCGCCAATCAACACTCCGGTAATAACAAGAGTTTTTGCGAATTGCTTAAGAGAAAGAAGAATCGTTTTTTGTAATGGATGATGGTAATAGCCTGTCATCTCTAAAATCAAAGGAGTGAAAGGCACCACAATGGCCATGAGCCAAATAAAGTCTTTGAAAACTGGAATCTTTACACTTTCTGGCCAAATGCCCCCATAATTATCATAACGAAGCTTATGAGATATCCAGAAAGCAACGACAAGTACCAAACCGTCAGTGATTTGGTTGAGCTTAAGATTAATTTCCTGTTTCCGCCCAAGCATTGATGCTTTATCTAGTTGTAGGGTTAATTAGTAAACAATGACGCAAGTGCCTTCGTAGGCAATAAAACAAAACTCTTAAATCATGAAAAAGTCAATTTTCTTGGAACAAGCAAACATTGTAATTCCTATAGTTGACGAATATTCCTTGGAAAATATTTCATCGACCGAAAAATCAGATCAGTTTGATATTGTTGAAATACGAATTGATCTACTGATGTCAGTTCCTGATCTCAAACAAAAGATATCAAAAATCAATGCCCCTATCCTTCTCACTTGCAGGCATCCAGACGAAGGAGGAACCGAAGAGTTCAGGGATCCAATAAAAAGACAAAGCGTTATCACTCCACTCATTCCGCACGTATCAGCTCTCGATATTGAGATCAATCATGCTGAAGACATGAAGGACATACTAACATTAGCTAAATCAGAAGAATTATTGATCATTCTTTCCTCTCATGATTTCATTGAAACGCCAGAAAAAGAACACCTTCAAGACAAAGTAACTGAAGGCTATGAAAGAGGAGCCGACGTTGTTAAAATTGCAACAACCACAAATCACTTCAAGGACATCGTCAACCTTATGAATCTCTTTGATTTATTTGAATCGCACCACCTCTCAGTTATGGGGATGGGACGTTTGGGAATGGCTTCCCGTTTATTAGCTGCACAGTGCGGATCTGTCCTAAATTACGCCGCCCTCGAATCAGCAAATGTACCGGGCCAATGGAAAGTAAGTAATTTCAAAGAGATTCTTAAAGCCGCAAATAAAATCCAATCAGCTACTTAATCTTCAACAATCTCAATCGGAGCGTTCGGCAGCGCCCTAATGAATGCTTTGCCGTATTGCTTCAGAAGGATCCTATTATCCAAGACAACCACAATTCCTTGATCTGAAGAAGAACGAATCAATCTACCAACGCCTTGCCTCAATTTTAATATTGCTTCAGGCACAGTGTATTCTAAAAAGGAATTCCCCCCACTTTCTTCAATAGCTTCCAACCTCGATGCCGTCAGAGGATGATCAGGCACAGCAAACGGTAACCTCGTCACGATTACATTGGAAAGTGCGTCCCCCGGCACATCGACTCCTGCCCAAAAACTATCAGTCCCAAACAATACGCTGGAAGGGTCTTGCCTAAAAACATTTAGCAGCTTATTTCTCGGCATTTTTTTTCCCTGTACTAACAGCTTATATCCCATATTCTTGATTTTATCATTCATTTTCAGAGCAACCGAATTCATTAATTTGTAACTCGTAAACAGAACAAATGCTCGCCCTTTTGACTTCTCCACAAAATGCTCAATCCAGCGAGCTAAGTCAGCCTCGTAACCATCAGATCTCGGGTCCTGAATACTTTTCACCAAATAGATCCTCATCTGTTTTTCATAATCAAAAGGGCTTCCAATCCTAACAGAATTAACAGACTCTGCACCGACCCTGTTTTTGAAGTAGCCTATCGGTTCCTTGTTTTCACCTACAGATAAAGTTGCACTCGTTAATACACATGCATTCTTTTTGTTAAAAAAAAGATCATTCAATTCATCTGACACATCACTTGGGGAGCTGTTCAATACAATATTATCCCCTGAACCCTTGGACCTCTCCACCCAATAAACATGACCATCCAGTGATTGCTCTAGAAATTCATTTATTGAAATACGCCATCCCTTTATTCTCCTTCCTAAATCAAGAATCTCGTTTCGATTAGAATCGCTAGTCACCTTTTCTGAAGCAATAGAAATGTTCTTTTCAACTTCAAGGAAATATTCAGCAAGAGTATCCTCGACAACTCCACGGCTTCGGACCCTGCACTCGTTTCCCCAAGAACTAAATTCACACGATGATTCAACCAAACCAAAGAAATTAGAAATAGCATCATTTAGCGCAACAACACAATGAACTCCTTCAGTATGTCTTATCACTTGGAACATTCCCCTCTTCCTTTTCACATCATACAAGCGGTTAATATCAAAACGAATTCCTGCTCTAGAAACTCTTAATCCCAACTGCTTTGCAGCAACATTTTCCAATGTATGAGCTTCATCAATGATAAGGAAATCTCTAGGAAAGATGAATCCTTCTCCAATATCATCCGACCCATCATTTGCTCCCATCATTGTAAAGAGTAGGGTATGATTAATAACAACAATATCCGCCATCGTAGCTTGCTTCCTTGTTGTTTGGTAAAAGCATAAACCGTCATGCCCGCAAGTCCTAGGTGTACACAAATGACTCTCACTGCACACCTGAGACCAGACTCTCATTGACGGTTCAAAGTCCATATCACTGAGAGTCCCATCATGTGTATCTTCAGCCCAATCCCTAATCGCATCAAGTTCATCTAAGTCATCAATATCAAAAAGGTTAGAACCATTAGATAAAGCTATCTTCAATCTCCTAGGACAAAGGTAGTTCCCCCTACCCTTCATCAGAACCACACTGAACCCATTTTCGATCAACTTGGCCAACAGAGGCAAATCCTTATCTACAAGCTGCTCTTGGAGATTAATTGTATGAGTTGATATCACTGCTTTACGGTCATTCTCCAAGGCAAAGTTTACTGACGGAGCAAGATACGCCAACGATTTGCCAACTCCGGTCCCAGCCTCAATTATTAAGGAAGAAGATGAAGTCAAAGCTTTCGAAACGAGCTTTGCCATATCTTGTTGTTGAGGACGGAACTCAAAACCTCCTGACATTGAGAGAATTCCATCTGGACCAAAAAAAGAAACCATTCTTTCAGGCAACGTTTTTCCCTTTCCTTTGGAATCGAGAGTAGATCGACTCATTAACCTTTTTCTTGGCTTGGTGAAACTTCGCTATGACCTAAAATCTTGCTTGATAATTTTTCTATCAATGTTGAGCCGAGAGGAATGACGTCAGTCACTTGCAAATCCCCTTCAGGTTTTGATGAAGCGCTAGGAGAGGCTTCAAGAAAATTCTCATTATTTTGAACGCAAGAAACCTTCAAAGGGACATCAAGGGACTGAGCAATTGATGCTGACCAACCTCTCATCTCATCGATGTTCGATTCATCAAGGACAATTGCTACAACAGACATTCGGTTCGTTTTAAGATTTAGTTTAGGGTAACCCCAGTAAAATCATAAAGACCTAATCACTCAAAGAATTCCGACAGGCCTTAATTGTATTAGAAATAAGCATTGCAATCGTCATCGGACCAACCCCGCCTGGGACAGGCGTAATAGCACTGCAAATTTCAGCCACACCCTCAAAGTCAACATCACCCACTAGGCGATACCCCTTGTTTGATGAATTGTCATCGACTCTATTTATTCCAACATCAATAACAACTGCCCCTTCCTTGACATGCTCTCTGCTAAGAAACTTAGGCCTGCCAACAGCAGCTATTAAAATGTCTGCCTCTTTACAAATTTTCTCAAGACCCTTAGTCCTAGAATGTGCAACTGTCACTGTCGCATTCCCTAATGGCCCTTTAGCCATTAGCAATAAAGCCAACGGCTTCCCAACGATCATGCTTCTTCCGACTATTACAACATTGGCTCCGTTTGTATCAATCGAATACTCTGCAAGCAATCTTTGGCAACCTAAGGGAGTGCATGGAACAAATCCGCTCGGATCCTCAAGCGCAAGCTTGGCTACGTTTTCAGGATGAAATCCATCAACGTCTTTGGCCGGATCAATTGCCAAAACCACAGCTGATTCATCTATATGATTAGGTGGTGGAGATTGGACTAGGATCCCATGGATCTCTGAATCATTATTGAGCTGATCTATTACCTTTAGTAGCTCCTCTTGGCTCGTAGATTCTGGAAGTTCGATTTTCAAAGAATGAAGCCCTAATTTTATGCATGTCCTTACCTTACTTCCAACGTAGGCCTTTGATGCTGGATCATTGCCAACGAGAACTACCGCAAGACCAGGTTTCACTCCTTGTTCTTTGAGGTTTTCTACATCTATACGACATTCCTCAAGGACATTTTCAGATATGGATTTACCATTAATTATTTTCATCATTATCAGTTAAATGGTTCTATTCTATACACTATCAAGGCAAAGCTTTAAGGCCTTCTTCAAGCCTAATTCTCATGGCTTCAAATTCTTGTTTGTCAGAAGTGTTTTCAATGTGATGGAAATGATTGAACAATACCTTCACCTTAGAAAAAGGAAAAGGTATCTCAAACTTATCCCAGGTTTTTAGTACCATGGACCTACTATAAAGGATAGTTATAGGTAAAATAGGAAAACCTGTAATCTGAGCAAGCTTCATAACTCCAGGCTGCAGAACATGGACCGGCCCTCGAGGTCCATCAGGAGTAATCACGACATCTGATCCATTATTCTTTTCCAAGTACTTTACAAGCCTTCTCAAAGCATTCACTGAACTCCGATTACTTGACCCACGGACAGTCTCAACTCCAAACCTCTTCATTACTTGCACTACAATTTCACCATCCTTGCTGGGGCTTGTAAGAACTGCACCACTTCTAAAACTAAGATATCGTCGATATACAAGCGGCATAGAAAATACCCTATTATGCCAAAACACCCAAATCACGGACCCAGTATCGAGCTTCGAAGATAGCCCAGATTTATCCTCAAATTGCCAACGCAAAGTCAGGCCAATTAACCGGATAAAGGCAGCTATGATCCAACCAAATAATTTTGCTTTCACAACCTATAAATGGCCCGTCTCACTCAAGTCCTTAGTAAGCTTACTTAATTTTTCTAACAACTCTTGATAAATAGAAACATTATTAGAATTTGGAACGCTCCTCTTTGATTCATCCAATTCGACATACTTATCACATAAGTTTGCATAATCAGAGCCCCCATCACCAGAACACCTAAGCGCCTGTATAGCCGAACCTAAGCCTGCTCCTTCGGCAGTAGCCAAAGGAACAACTGGCACATTAAAAACATCAGCTGCAATTTGACGCCATTGAGCACTATTACTGCCACCTCCTGTCAGCCGAATCTCGGAAGGTTCCAGACCCATTACACGGAAACGGTTGAGCCCGTATGCAAGACCAAGAGTTGCGCCCTCCATCGCCGCTCGAGCCATATTTTCTGGTGTTAAGTTATCAGCGCGCATTCCATGCAAAACACCCGTTCCATTCGGAAGATTAGGAGTTCTTTCTCCATTTAAATAAGGCAAAAAACAAAGCCCTCCTGCTCCAGGTTGAGCAGAAGAAACTGATTCCTCAAGTGATTCAATATCCATAGTGAAAAGCTCACGTACCTGCTCAGTAACAACAGTCACATTCATCGTGCAAACTAATGGCAACCAATTATCAGTACTGTCACAAAACGCCGCCACTTCACCGCCTGTATCTATGGCAGGCTTCTCACTGAATCCGTAAAGAGTTCCAGACGTTCCAAAGCTTGCTGTAATAATTCCAGACTTAACATTACCTGTTCCAATAGCGCCCATCATGTTATCCCCACCTCCAGCGCTGACTAGAACTCCGTCCGCGAGCCCCCACTCATCAATCAATGCAGAGCGGAGAGTGCCATGCGGTTCTAAAGAAGACCCTAACGGCGGCAACATTTCCCGTACTGACGGATCCACATATTCAATTATTTCATCGCACCATTCTCTTTTAAGAACATCGAGCATGCCTGTTCCTGATGCATCTCCGTACTCCATACGCTTAATTCCTGTTAGCCAGAAATTAATATAATCATGAGGCAGTAAGATCGTCTTTATTCTAGCAAAATTCTCTGCTTCATGTTGCTTCATCCAAAGAATTTTAGGAACAGTGTAGCCAGGAAGAACTGTGTTTCCTGAAAGTTTAATTAGCTCGGAATCGCCGCTGAAATCACGAGTAAATTGCTGACACTGGTCAACTGTAGAAGTATCGCACCATAACTTCGCCGGCCTTATCACATCGTCATTCTCGTCAAGAACGACAAGCCCATGCTGTTGTCCACTCACTCCAATACCTCTAATCTCCTGTTTACGCTTCCCCAAAGATTCAACGCATGAACCTATCACATTTCTCACCGCATCAATCCAATGGCTTGGATCCTGCTCCAGATGCCCATTAGGCAAACCTCCAAGAATATCATAAGCTTCCTGTGAAGAAGCTAATATTTCACCAGTTTCTGCATCCAAAGCCAGCGCTTTAGTGCTTTGCGTTCCACTATCTATTCCTATAAAAATCATAATAATAAAAGTTAAGGCATTGCTTGTAGCCAAGCATGATGCAATCTATTCCTTGTGAAAAGTTGATTTAACTGCCAAATGATTAATTTTACACGAATCCACTGTAAGTAAAGCACCATGGAATTTGATTGGTTAGACGCAAGTTTCGACTTGAGTGAAATAACACCAAAGGAAATTGAAGAGTCCTTTGAAGATCCATTTGCAGTTAGATTATTACCGGACGGTGAATATGCTGAGAATAACACACGTTTCTTTTGTCTAGGAAAATCAGTCACTAACCGACCGATTTTTAGCTTATTCTGGACTGATGGGAAACTTTATAGGGTAATCATCTCACGTGAAATGACCGTAGAAGAAGAAAGCTTATACGAAAGATTAAAAGCTCAAGCAGTATAAATACACCATGAATATCATAAGCGAATGGAAAGAGATTCCTCTCTTCGATGATGAGAATGAAGAAGCCGAATATTGGAGCAAACATCAACTTGATGCACATCTAATGAGCTCATCCATTCATCAGCCCGATTCACGTGAGTCCACTACAATCACTCTGAGATTTGACCCTCGAATGCTTGCTCGAATTAAACGCATAGCGAGATCAAGATTTCTAAACTATCAAAGTATGATGAAACAATGGTTGAGCGAACGCTTGGAGGATGAAATTAAATAACCTTCACGGCACCTTAGTTTCCTTAAGAATTTCCTCTATTAAACCAGAAGAACTATTTACACCCCCATCAAAGCCATCTCCCAAGGCAAGGCGGTGAGAGAATACTGGCCCAACAATACGCTTCACATCCTCAGGAAATACGGCAGGATTTCCTTCTAAATAAGCGACTGCCTGAGAAGCTCTCATTAATGCAATCGCCGCCCTAGCACTAATGCTATGAAGCATTCCTCTTTGTCGTCTGACAGACTCACACAGATCGATAATGTATTGACATATTTTTTCACTGACAGGGATAGCTTTAACTTCAGACTGAAGCCGTACAAGCTCATCAACATCAATCAATTCATCACCTCCCTCATTAGATTCATTATTTTCTGCATGGAGCATCAAAATCTTAGACTGAGTCTGACGGTCAGGAAGAGTCATGTTTACTGAGATTAAGAATCGGTCAAGTTGTGGCTCAGGCAGAGCAAAGGTCCCAGTAGAATGGATACTATTCTGAGTAGCAATAACCATGAACGGAGGTGACAAGGGACGCGTAACACCATCAATGGAGACCTGCCTCTCGTTCATACATTCTAATAATGCACTCTGTATACGTGGGCTAGTCCGATTAATTTCATCCGCTAACAAGACATTGCTAAACACTGGACCAGGAACAAATTCAAAAAACTCTTTTCCTTGATGGTAAATAGAATATCCCAGCAGATCTGAGGACAATAAATCAGGAGTGAATTGCACTCTACTAAAACTCCCATCAATAGATTTGGCTAAAGTTTCTGCAAGAGTAGTCTTTCCTATACCCGGAGCACCTTGGATTATCATATGACCATCAGAAAGCAGTCCCACTATCATCAAAAAAGCAGGTTCCTCTGACCCAATCACTGTCCTGGTGAGTCGTTGATAAATAAAATCTAATTTGTTACGCATATTATTTTAATACGAAAACCAAAAAAGGCATATACATACGTTCACTTAGATGTTTGCAGAAAGCAAGCATCAGCCCAATCAGCATGATCTGCAATATCTAGGTCTTCCCCGGGATCAACCTCTAATGTTACTTGATCATGCCCAGTAATATCAACTTTTATGAGCTGCGCAGACTCACCACCACGGACCCTTTTCCTGAATAATTCCTTACTCCCACCACGGACAACAAACTCACAATCACCTCTACCCAAAGCATCATCATCAATACCAATTTCAGCAATAAACAAATCGTAAGGACCTTCATTCGGGAAAGTAACGTAAGTACCTGAAGTAAATCCCAAACCCCTGTCGTAAATTTGGTCTTTAATTTTTATCGGCAACCCGGTCACAGTGAGGTCCCTTTGCCAAGGCCTTCGAAAGGTAATGACTGGGCGGACCTCTTCTTTTATAACATCGAGATCCGATAAGTACTCTAACCTTGCAGACTTCAAACCTATCCGCTTAACCCACTTCCAGGGAACATTCATCTTAACATTTTCAACAATAGTAATCTCTACCATTTTACCATCATAACTTTCTATATTAGCTTTGACTCGAGTACCTCCAAGCAAAGATAATACACAAGATGGTCTTTGATCTTCTTTTAACAAAGGCGAAGCAAGAACCACTCCATAAGCTCGAGGCAATGGCACCGTTTGTAATTTTTGATCACGATCAAAGACCAAAAAATTACCATCTATTTCCTCAATTAATCCATCAACTTCCTGCAATTCGGCCCCGCCACTGATGAAAATACTGTCAACCTTCTTAGCTGCTTCCCATCCCAGAAGACCTTTCTGAAAACGGGACCCCCTCTTCAATTTTCCAAAACGGAAAGCTCTAACAGCATCGATCGGCAGTTCGACTTTGCCAATTCCAGGAGATTCAAAAACAACTTCCTCTTCTAGCAATTTAATACCAGAAGCTGAAAACTCACTGCCACAAATAAGAATAACCTTGCCCTCTGAAAGATCTGCAGTTTCAGAACGTTTCCCAGGTATTATGCTCCTCAACCCATCCAGAGGGAAATCTTGATCTTTTATATTCACTAATCCATTTGCACTAATCGACTCGATTTCCCCTTCAACGATTTCCCCTTCGAGCGTAATGACTCGAGGCTTTTCCGAGGCATAAGAAAATGCAACTAAGACAAAAGTAATAATTAGCCAAGCAAAAGCTGTACGCATTATCAATACATAAGACAAACCTAATTTATTCACTTTTATCCTTAGCTCCACCTTGAACTGAGCGATAATATTGATCCACCAAAAGCCTGTATCTTGCAGGATACTTTGACTTAAGAGCACCAAGAGCATCAGTTCCCCGGTCCCGTTTACGCAAGTCATCCCAAGCACTTTCCGCGGCGCCCCTAACTCGTCGAACTACGCGCGGAGCATTCTGCGCATTGGGATTGCCTTGTTTATTGTTATTTTTTCCATTGTCCGGCTTACTCGATGGATTACCTCCCTGACCTTGCGTCTGACTCTCTGAACTATTAGGATTTGGGGGAGGAGGCTTTTCCTGTTCTTCGGCCATTTCGATCAACGCATCAAGCATTTCTACTATCTTGCTTTGAGCAACTTGCGTCCCTTCACCCACCTCAGTTAGATCTAATTTACGCCGGGAGAACTCCATGTGTCCCGCCACATCATCAATACTTCCCCGATGAACTCGCTCAAGCGATGCTATCAAATCCTTAGCTGCTCCTATTAGTCGAGGTGATGAATTTGGATAACTCTCAATAAACTCGTTAAGAGCATCAGAAGCTGCAGTTCTCTGCAGCATATTCGAATAGCAGACTCCTTCATAATATAACGATTCTCCTCCACGAAGAGAATGCCCACTCCACTCATTCCTAACGTTACTCAAATGAGGTAAAGCTTTTTCAAAAAGACCCTCTGAAAGGAGTACTCTAGAAAGATAATAAGATCCCTCAGCCGCAAGAAAAGGATCCTTATTCTTCGAAATTAATTCCAATGCCTCAATGCCTTTTTCTGGATCATCACCAGCCACTCTTAAGGCCTCACCAAAATTAGGATATAGCTCTCTCAAAAATGAAGTGAGAGCGCCAGTTTCAATTTTTTCTCGATTCTTAAAATCAGCAATTTGATTTCGAACCTCTGCAGAAAACTCTTTATTTGAAGAATGGTACTCACTGAACAACTCTAAAACTTTTACGGAAGATTCCTTTTGCGATGCAAAGAGTCCAGCAATCAGTGCCGATGCAACGCAAGATTGATGTATAATAGAAAATCTCATCATCATTAGATTATGTTAATTCATATACGATTCAATCGATTTCTGCCTCCACAGGTGGCTGTCCTCTGGCAGCAAGCTCTCTTGCAGACTCAGTAATTTTTTTCTGTAAAAGAGTCGCGCCACGCACCTGCCTCCTTAAAACATCATTCAATTTCTCAGAGCCTTTCATTTCGCCATCAAAATCAATTGTCCTTCGATTAATTCTTAACTGAGTAAGCCGTAAAAGCTTTAATTCGGCGCTCGGCGGCAATAACTGTTGTTCTTGCTGTTGCTGTTGCTGCTGTTGCTGCTGTTGCTGCTGTTGCTGCTGTTGCTGCTGTTGTTCCTGCATTTGTTGAGCTATCTTCACTGCATCAATTAATTCCTTTAATGTCATTTCAACCTCCTTCTGAGAACGCTGAACAAAAGAACCCGTCTCGTTAGCATCGACCCGATCAGCCAATGCTATAAGATCATTCTTCATTCCCTCAACGACATTACGCACAACAACACTCGCCCCATCATCAACAAGAAGCCCCTCCACCTCCTTAGATTTTTCTGAAAGTTCTCTTTCCTGTAACTCAACTGATCGCAATTCTATTCTGTCAGCTCTCCTCAATTTACCATCTTGATTATTTCGTTTTTCATCCAAAACAAGAACCTTAGCAGTCGCCTTCTCTTGTCTTTCAAGCATTTCCTTAAACATCTGCTCCAACTGAACAAGAGCTTCCATTTTCTGATTCTGTTTCAGTTCTTCTAGTTGCTTTTCTACTTCCTCTTTAGCCTTCTCGAGATCCTCCAAGGCCTGTTCTTGACTTTCAGATGCACCTCCAGGGCTTCCCTGAGCCAAACTTTCTGATGCTTTTCCCATTTTAGATTGAGCGCTCTCTACTGCTTCCTGAGCACGCTTTTGCCCATCCTTTAAAGGATCCTGCTGCTCACTTGGATCTCCCTCAGTGTCGCCAGAACTCTTCATTTTTTCTGACAACTTACCCGCATCATTAGCAGTCGAGCCTTGATCCTCTGCTAATTTCTCTAAGTCATCAGAGCTAAGTCCTTCAATGCGATCTTTCTCCTTCTCAAGTTGCTCCAATGCTTTATTTAAATTATCAAGGGCCTCTTTTTCGGCTTCAACGGCCAATTTCCCCTTACCTTCCTCAAGTTTCTTCTCAGCCCATTTTTGATCCTCTTCAGCATCACGTAAAGACTCTTTTCCTGAAGATTTATCTTGATCCAAATCCCGTTCATCTCCTTTTGATTCTTTGCCCTGAGCCGCATCCTCTTTATCCCCTTTAAGCTCATTACGTAGACTCTCAGTTAATTCACGAAGCTCTTGTTGTTTTTCTGCAATTTTATCAAGACCGTCTATCCCTTTGATTGATTCTTTTTCAGTATCAGCTTTTAATTCATCTTGACGCTCAATTAATTCTTTAAGTTGACCAATCTGCTTATTCAAATCCTCAAGCGCCTTGTCCTTGTCTGTATGAATTTCACTTTCCTCCTTAAGTTTATTTTCATCTTTAATTAAACCATCAATAGCATCCTTCCATTCCTGAAGTTTTTTTATTTCTTCCTTTATTCGGTCCGCTTCCTCGTCATCTTTTAATAAGAATTCTATTAAACTCTTAACATCATCAATCGTCTTCTTCTGTTCCTCCCCCGCACTGTCTAATTTAGATAAATCTAGAAGCTCCGTAATCTCATCCATTCGTTTCTCCAATAGCATTTCCTTTGATGATTTAAAGGCATCTACTAATTTCTCTGCCTGCTCAGGGTTGTCTTTTTGTAAAGTTCTTGCGAGTTCAGTGAATTGCATCTCTAACTCAACTATCATCCTCTTTATTCTTTGTTGCCTTACTCCTAGCGGACTTTTTTTAATTTCTTCCGTTTTCTGAACACTCAAAAATAAATCAATCTGAGGAGATTCCTGCCCCTGAATTAAATTTACACCAAATGCGAGCAATAAAGTCACACAATAAAATAAGGTTAACTCTTTCATTTAATTAGTATTTTAACCCTTTTGGTTTAATTATCACCTTTCTTCGCTCCATCTTCTTTTAAATCTTCAATACTGTGTTTTTGTTCTTTATTAGCATTACTTTTCTCTTCTTTTTCTCGAACTACATTGCCAAGAAATTCTTCTTTTGCCTTAGCTGTCATCTTGTTCATCCGCTCTTGCGCTCGCTGTATCTCATATAACAAATTAACAGCTTGCTGATAACCCTCATTCCTTACCATATGCACTAAAACTTCCTTCATCGCTTCCAGCGCCGCAAATTGAGACTGGCTTGCAATTCTCAAGGATTCATTCCTAGAATCTTTTTTCAATGTTCTACGAGAAGAATCAAGTTCTAATGCCGCAACAGGAATAACTTCCTCAACCAAGGTAGCAAGAGGCACAATCACTTTTTGCCGCAACCTTTGTTTCAAAATACCGTCATCTTCCTCGAGACGATTATTTACTATTTCACTAACCATACCGCCGAGCCTTTTAACTATATTATTTACATTTACACTTAATAATTTCTGCCGCTTCTGCAGCACAGCCAGCCTTTCTTTCTCAGACCTCCCTAAAACATTTACGTCCAACAACTCTGCCGCCAAGGCCCCAGTGTCCGTTAGCAGAAGATCTTGTTTTTTGACTAACTCTAATAAAATTTGCCGCTGCTCCTTTTCTCTTCGTAACAAGTCAGTACGCAACTCCGCCTCCCCAACTACTCTTAGAAGAATCTTGGTCGACTCTCCAACATTTGGGCCAGAAACTTCATTATTGTCCTTAGCCGTAAACAACATACTAAATCTTGAATTTAATGGGATATCAAGCCCGTTAAGATCAAGGCGTCCGTCTAATGGAATCTGTTTATTTCCTAAAAGATTGAGCACCTCATCAGGAACAATGGAATCTGTCACCTCTTCTCTTTCACCCTGATCTTCCTTCCACGAATATCTAATTTCAACTTCTTTAACGGCATAATCATCCTCAATAATTCCAACATAAGGAATCATCGCTCCAGGAACAATCAGACCACTGACTCCCTCAACAGAAGCCACAACTTTTGGCTTTCGATCATTCTGTATTCTAATCTTGAATGTTGCCTTTTCTCTTAGCCCCAACCCCATTACCTCTCCATCCTCCGAAAAACCCATTTCTTCTAAATCCTCGACGCCCACCTCATATACACCACTGATTACTTGTTCCTTCGGAAGAATCCCGGCAAATTTGCTGTCTTCAACTTCTAAGGGATACGCGACTCCTCCCACAGTAATTGATGCACTCCGAAGAGATTTATTCACTATTCCGTTTATTTTAACACTTGTTCCACTCAACAAACTGTATGGACCCTCGTCGTTTGAAAGGATCTGCTCCCCTAATCCTGTATATCCTGGGTAACGTGCCAAAATTGAGAAATTTTCAATTTTCGGTCTATCTACCAATTCCATAGGAATCCACTCCGTTTCGTACTCCTTACTGCGAATCCTTACTTTTAAAGGCTCTGAAACATCAATGGCATTTGATCTAAACTCATCTCCTGATGAATTTGGGATCATTGTTTCAGAGCTCTTCCTCTTCCCTTTTTCGTACCTGTATTCAAGAATAACACTATTCGGCAACTCCTTGTAATCTTCTTTTACTGACACTATTAAAGACCAGTCTTCGCCACGAGGAACACGAATCTTACCATCCTTGTATCCTGACAACTCCAAGACATAATTACTGGGCCAGGGAATATCAGAAAGTAAGATATTACGCTTAAACCAAATATCCAAAACCTGACCCCTGGATGCTGAAGCACCCCCAACCACAAAACACAAAAAAATCAATATTAGAACAAATATGTTAGCTCGCATTCTTTTACGTCTAAATGCCGATTCAATTCTTACTTTTGAAGCCGCTTTAGCACCTTCATTGATGGTATTCTCAACCATCTTGGTAGAAACATTCTCGTTATCTTCAATACCCATCCTTGAAAGTTCTAAAGCACTTATCAGCACCTCGTCCATACCGCCTTCAGCTTTTTCTAATTCAATCATCAAAGCATCATCACTTAATCTGGAAAAAAGCGGACCCAATAGCCTTCTGTAAACAACATATCCAATAATGGAGACAGAAAGGATCAGCATAATTAACCGCTGAGGTCCATCCATTCGAAAAATTCTATCCAACGCAAAATCAATAATTATTAAAACTAAGAGAGCCAATAAAACATTCTTTAGCCCATCAACCAAAAAGTGCCTCTGAACAGCGCGGCGCATTCTGCCAATCGCTACACGAATCTGCTTAGGGACTGAGCTAGAGTTTTTGAGTGACATTTATATAATTTTGTACTTCCTATAACAATTTATATTTTTTACGTAATGACCATTCTAAGGTTAATAGAGCTACAAGGATAATAAACAAAATACGGTTATCCCAAAGCGGGAAAGGAGGACTCTCAAAGGCAAGCTTCCTAGTCATATCAGGTATTATCGATGGCAACTCTTGTAAATTATCTGGATTTAAATAGGAAGTTCCAGACAACTTAGCTAAACTCATTAATTTATTCCGATCTAGCCAAGTATCTTTTATTTCTTTAAGTGGCAAAGTAACTGTGAAATTTGAATCAATTTTCACTTTGCCACCTTCATCTTCGGGAAGCTCTACAAAAACACTGTACGCCCCTTCCTTAGCCGCCACTATTGTCGCTTCATAAACACCAGGTTGTCCATTCAAAGGAGTAAATGAAATTTCTGAAGAATCTTCTCCAGGCAAGATTAACTGTCCTTTGACCTCTTCAGCAATTAACCATTCGAAATTCTGCTCTTTTAGCCGAGCATTAATTTTAATTCGATCCCCTATCTGATATCGAAACCTTTCGGTCTCTATCATTCCCCTACGCTTACCAACTAATGAACGCCCCTCGACCAAATAGCGAGTCGTTTGAATCCAAAATCTTTTAAAAAATTCAGCATCCAATCCTTTGGTACGCCACCGCCACGTTCCGTCAAATCCTAAATACGTTGTTCTGCCTGACCCATACTGACCAGTGACCAATAAAGGACGAGCCACCTCTTTCCTTCGAAGAGTTGGATCAGAATGCTCAATCAAAACACGGGTTGCAGGCTTTGGTTCTAGCGCAGGAAAACTCCAATAAGTTCCTGGCAGTTTCTTCCACTGCATCAACGTCTTTTGAGGATCATTATAAAATCGCATTATCGGCTGGTCTGTATTTGCTGCAACAATAGCCAAGGGCCATTCCCGATCATTAGAAGAAAGCAATCCATCAACCTCCATGCTTCCAACATCTCCTAACTTAACAGGTAAAAGCTCTGAAATTTCTGACGTTTGTGCGCCAGTTAAAAATCTACCACCAAAAACCGGTCCAGGCATGTAAAGCAATCCTCCGGAATGTTCACGGACAAATTTCTTGTAAAGGGAAATGAGATCAACATCAAATTCCCTTGGATCCGGGTCTAGCATTATAACAACATCATATTTAAACAGTTCTTCCCGAGTCGACGGCATCTGATCGATTGGAGTATTCCCTTGTTGTAGCCGCCCCTCATCTAAACTCTGAAGCCAACAAGAAAGGTTGATCATTTTTTCTCGATTAAGTAGGCGCGCTAATGCTCTATACTCCCAACTGGGGCCTCCAGAAATCATTAACACTCTTGCGTTATCATCTAGAACCTGCACTCTCACTGGCGAAGGAGGCTGATTATCCTCCTTGTTAGATTCATCATCCAGAACAGTTGATCGGACCGTGAACCGTTTAGCCCCAGGACTCTTCGGAGTGTGCAAGAAATCTATCTTAACCTGATCATCTTTAGGCGCCAATTCGATATCTTTAGATTCTATTATCTTGTCTATAAGTTCCCCATCATCCGACTCAACCACTTCCACAAGATCGACTCTAACAGACTCCTCACCAATTCCCTCCGCTCTGAGAACTGCCTGTATCTGAAATGGGTCATTGTTCCATACTTGAGGGTCTGCATACAGATTTGTAACACTTATGTTCTGAGGCCTATCTGAATCGCCCAAACCAATAAAAAAAATAGGAACATTGCGTTTCTTTGAAGAAGAAACCACTTCATCAACTTGACTAGAAGCATTATGTTGCCCGTCAGTGAAAACTATAACAGCAGAAGTCAATTTTTCAGTAAGCGCTTCGCGAATTGCACCTGAAAGATCAGTGCCTGGCCCATTGGCCTCAAGGTGAGGGAAAACTATTTGTTCTTCATTAATTCCAGCCGCAGATTTATCATTCCCATTTTCACTCAGCCCCTTCTTTCTCTGCACATCGACCTCAGTGACTCTGTCCGAAAAGTCAAGTACCTGCAATCTTCCTTTCTTACTTAGTTGACCAATTAATTCCGAATCACCCTCATTCAGTATTTTATTTACAACGTCAACCCTTGACGGTTTACCTGACCTGAGCCCTTCAACCGTAACACCCATAACTGAAGCCGCTGCCTTTGCTGACGTTTCATCGACGTATCTATCCTTTATGTTCATCGACTCTGAAGAATCACGCAATAAGGCAATAACAGGTCGCAAAGATCTAGATTTTGTATAACTCAAAGATGGCTCCAAAAAAACAAATAAAAGAAAAAGACATACCGTCATTCTAATTAAGGCCAAAATCTTTTTCGCCAAGGGCGAGCAAGCATCATTCTCTTTGCGGTAAAGATTAAAAACAAACCATCCGATCAGCAACACAACTGCCGAAAACACAAAGACACCCCAAGATTCTGGCAAGTTAGCAAAATAAAAAGACACCTCAGCCCCCTCAGGAATATTGCCTCCATCAAAACCAATCCACTGTAAAAATATTTCCAACTTATTGTTCCGTAAAAATAATTATTAGCGAGCGAAGATAGGCAACATGTCGTTGGGCATCTGAAGAATGATGCATGCCATTGCTGTTGCAAATTCTTGCCCATAGGAAGAATTACCCCAAGCACCGTTGGCACCTTGAGAGGTTATTAATTTATCTCTAATGCCGGGGTACCAATCATTCCACCATTCACCTCCAGCATGCCACATCGCTTGGACGGCATAATAGTGCCCATAGTAAAAATAGTGTCTTTCAACACTATCTTTACGCCTCTTAAGATACTTCAATCCCTTTTCAATCTGCTGACCATCATAAATTCCAGCACTAAAAAGTGAGACACATCCCGCTGCAGTAAGGGCAAAAGTAGTATGCCCACCGCGCATTGTGTACCGAAAACTACCATCTGCCGTTTGACTCTTTTTGACATAATCAATGCACTTCTCACGAGCGCTATCCGGAACATTAATACCTGAATCCCTTGCTGCACGTAGGGCCATGATTTGGCACACTGTAACAGAAAGGTCAGCATCACTTTTTACCGGCCGGTACCTCCACCCACCCTGGTCATTTTGAGCGGCAAGGGTACACTTAATTGCTAACCTGAGCTTCTGGCCAAGTTCCCTTTTCCGCGACATACCGTAAGCCTGAGACATACAAAGCATAGCAAACCCGTGAGCATACATATTACCAATTGCACCCGAACCTCTTGCAATGTACCCAGTTGGCCCAGTATGCCTCATTAAAAATTCTGTACATAGGTCAACCTGCTTCCCAAAACGGCCTACACCTGGAGTACTTCCTTCGCTCATGAAAGCAAGACCTCCGAGACCACAAATACCTACACTGCCTGCATATCCTGATGCTCCAAAAGCTCCCTTATCTGCCCCCCTTTGGATTTGTCTGCCCGAAAGAAATCTAAGACCTTTATCAATCGCTTTTCTAGCAGATTCATTAATGAGCTCATCGGCAGTCTTCTCTTTGGCTGCAGACACATGACTTAATGGGCTCAAAGTTGAAGCCGTTCCAACTGCTGCAGCTTTTAAAAATGCACGACGCCCATTCACTTTACTGCGCGACTCTATTTTTCTTCTCATTATGTTATTAATAACTAATTTGCAGTGAGTTTCTTTAAATCCTAAAAGCAGTTAGTTCTTTTTGTTAGCATCTAATTCCTTTTCCAAATTAGATTTCAATTCAACGCTCACTTCACCGAGCGAGCATAACTGGCGCAAGCCAAGAGAATAAAGCCTCTTCCCATTTGAAAATAAATTTCCAACAGGTTGGTTATCCGTAAGAACGACACCTGATTCATTTTCTTGCTCCCCATCACTTAACCGAAACTTAATGACCTTATCGAGACCTGAAGGAACATATATACCATCTGCAGTGAGCGCTCCTCGCCCATAACCTCTCGGAAATACTTTTTCCCACAACATCTTCCCGCCCCTAACATTATAACACCTCAAGACATCAGTCCCGGCAACATAAAGACTATCATCTAACGTACCTAACACATAGACCCCCTCTTGCCCAGCATTTCCCGGTGAACGTGCTGACTCCCATAAAAGTTTACCAGTACGCCTATCAAATGCCATCAGCTGGTTGAAATCACTTGGAGCAACAATTAACGCATTAGATGCTGGAATAATTGTGTCTAGCCCCCAACCATCAAACTCATTATAAATATTCATTCCTCTTGCAAACCCTCCGAATCTTTGTAGCTGCTGCATCCTTGCTGCATTATTCTTAGCTGTTCTAGGATAACGAACTACCCAGTTCAACGAACCCGAAATAGCATCCACCGAAAAAACTAATCCAGATCCAGTCACCATGTATGCTTCACCCCCATCCACAGCGACCATTACAAGAGAATGCGAAGCAACTCCTGGTTCCGGTTCATCTCCAAGGAATGTTCTCCACTGAGTGACTCCACTATCAGGATTAATTGCGGCAAGATAAATACCAGACTCTTCCAGAACTGGGACTAATAGTAAATTCGCATAGGGAACTGGTGCCCCTATAAAGCAACCGTTCTTAATTAAATCTCCACCGCCTTCAACGGCTGATCTCATCCATTGCAATTTACCATTTCTGGAATGGTAAGCCACCAGCCTATTCTTTCGCATCCTTGGCGGACCCGTAGTTGTTCGGTTAACTATCGCAGCCCTTCCAGCTACAGGATCAGGAACTTCAGCATTAGCTATCCCTTCCTCAACAAAATCAACAGGAATTCCCTGGATCGTAATAATCTTATTTCCAACAATGCACATGGATTGATTAACATGATCTGAGAAGTACTGAACCTCTTTTACTTCGCGTGGAATTCTCTCAGCATTATTAGTATTAGCAGGACGCCTAAACCTATAATTCTTTGTAAAATTAGGCTGAGGATACTCATTTCTAAAACCAAGCCATCTCAATTTACCAGATTCGGAATCCGCACAAACTAATCGATTATCATTCTTAAAATATACATGTCCAGCATCAAAAAGAAGCTGAGCAGAAGGCATCCAACCATATTTTTTCCACGAAGATAAAATCTGATCATTTGTAAGCTTTCCATTTCTGCTTAAGGAAGAACCAAGAATTTGATTCCTTCTAGCAAAAGGATCAGTCATATCACTTAAAGCTATTTTAGGGTTATCAGCAGGAAGTTCAGGCCACCCATCAGGTACAGTTAAGTCATAATTTTGAATCCACACGGCACCGCCCTTATCGGTAGGCACAATTTCTGGATTCCGCATCACTCCTGACCTTGAAGACTCTCCCATTATCATTGGCCATACTTTATCTGAAACATTTCTGTTAACTTTTGATCGATCAACTTTTGCAATATCTTCCTCCACTATACGAATCAAATTTTTGGGAAGGAGAGAATCTTCATCATTCTTGAGATCCGCTAACAATTTTAGCGATCCTTGAACATCTCCAACACGAGCATTTAAAGCTGCTATTCTTAAAATAACTTCAGACCTTTTAACGTCAGAATCAGGATAATCATCAATGATCTTCTCCAGCAAACGAATCGCAGGAAGAAATTCATACCGATCCAATTTAAAACAGGCCAGCTCAAAGGCCGCATCATCTCCGAAAGAGCTTAAAAAATATCTTTGAACCACTTCAGCGAGAGCCTTTTCCCGATCTTCATCCACATACGATGATAAAACTTCTTTTGCTTCGGCATCAGCATTAAGCCTATAACCTTTAAGCCCCTCTACAGGCAATGACGAAAGTGCATTTTCAATCTCACCTGAAACTGAACGATACAATTCATATTGATGCGATAGAGTTCTCTCAATCCATTCTTCATTACTAAACACTAAATCATTGCTCGAGTCGATTACCGTCTGCCAAAGACTACTCGCAAGATCATATCTGCCCTGCTTCGAAAACTGTTCCGCTCGAGACATTAGCTCATCAACTGTAGAGTCAGTCTTCAAGGTCGCTCCTTCCAGCCATTGGGAACTCGCCAACTTTTCATTCGACTTTTCAAGAGGCTCTATGCGTATCTGCCCATGAGCAAGACCTGATATTGCAACAAAGTTCAAAACACAAAAAAAGAAAAGCATTGCAACTTTGTTTAACTTCATCACTTTAATATATTTCCTTTTATTATTCATCATCTGCGAGCACCAACCAACCAACCATAAAACAACTCTACCATCAACAACACCCCCAATATTATAAGAATAACTTTCCACATTTCACTCCGAACAACATTTGCTTCTAGTTCAAGTACAGGGCTATCAAATGGCAGAAATTCAACGCTTGCTGTACCTAGGTCACTGCGGATACTTGCGACACTTATGCGGCTAAGATTACTTTCTCCAGTATCAATATTTGCAGCGAATGCTAATGATTGCACACCACTTCCATCTGTCCTATCGAATTGAATCTCATAAATGCCTTTTTGGTCGGTATTTTCATACTCTAATGTCCATTCAAGGTCATTCAAATTGCTCTTACTTTGTGGCAAAGCTTCAACCTTTTCGGGAACTTTCTCTCCAGGCCTTAACAACTTAGCTTGTTGCCGATACTCTCTAACATCGACTGGATAAAGAATTGGCTCCGCTACAGATATCATACCCTCTGAGGCTATATTTTTCGACATGTATCGGACTAACTCCTGCGAAGTGATGAGAAATGAAGCTCCATTTTCAGGGAAATTGTTCCAATCATTATCTAGGGGAGTTGTAATCGTTAAGACTCGCCCATCCCCCATTTGCCTCTCAACTATAACAGGAGAATTGTCATCTGAAGTTAACGACGCAATAACATTTGAAGGGTTTGAAGAATCTTCATTTTCGTCGATTTCAAAATTCCACCATCGAAACACTTTAACTTGGTCAAGCAATCGTTTATTATCACCTTCAAAGAAACGAAAGAGAGGATGGTTTTGTTTTTCAGACTTTATATTAACCCATTTCTCTTCTTTTTCATCACCGCCGACAGTCGACAATTTAAATGGCAATAGACCCGAGCCATTCTTGTACAACACATCATTGTATACATCTTCGTCAATTTGATCCCCTAACAACAACACGAGACCGCCTCCATTCTTGACCCATTCGTTAAGCCCGATAGCTCGCTCTTCAGTTATTCGATACAAGTTGGCAATAAATATAACTTCGTACTGTGACAGATTAGAGGAATCAAAATCCGCATCATCCAAGACTGTCACATCGACACCCGAAATCGCTGGCCCGCCAGGAGACAGAGCATTGGAAAGATAGAAGGATTCACTACGTCCAAAGATACCAGACGGGTCTCCATCAACGATCAAAACACGCATACCGGCTGTAACTCTGGCAGGAAAGTAACGAATATTATCTTTTTTAAGAGCATCCTTACCTTTGGAAAATTCATTATCCAAAGAAATTTCAACAGGCACGGAAAATGACTCCTTACCAGTATCTGTAAAAGTATAACTAAAAGCTGCCACACCAATAGCACCAGCCTCTATGCGGGGTATCTTGGATTTTAATGGCAATGAGCCTCTAACCGAAAAACTTACAGTTACATCTTCAATATCCGATTTTCCGAGATTTCTGACAAGAACTTCAAAGTCCGCAGGAACTCCATTAACCAACACTTTTCCGAGCGGCTTAACTTCCTCTATGAATAAATTGTTTTCAACCTCAGATCCTAAGTCCACAACATAACATCCAGCCGCTTTCTCTGCAATGCTTTGAAGCGTTTGTACCACTCCTTTATCTGATCCTGATTTAGTAGAACTCTCCCAATCCATTCGACGGAGATCGGTAAACAAATAAACCACTTTAGTAAAGTTCGTGTTATCGGAATCAAAACTTTTATCAACCGTAGACAGTGCGGAATGTAAATCTCCTCGTAAGTCAGTCGCTTTAATATTTTTAAATTCATCAAGCAAGTCTCCTATGGAACTTTCGGTTAACGGCAATCCGTTTGGCGCAAATTTGCTAGGATTCGTTGTACGCACCACGGTAAAAATGTCTTGTGAATTGCTATTTGAAAGGCTCTTAATTCCCTTTTGAAGAATTTCAGAAGCTTTATCGATTGGACTTCCTTGCTGCCCAACAGCGGCCATACTTAAAGAATCGTCCAGAACAATAATTCTTTCAGTTTGTCCAGCCTTAAGAAGGCCCGAAACATTAATGTCCAGCGACGGCCTCGCAATCATGAGGCCAATTAAAATCATTGCCAAACAACGTAACAACAAAAGAATTATTTCCTCTAATTTTACTCGCCTCCTATTTAATCGCAGTGCTTCAAGGAGGAAATCCATTGCTGCCCAGTCAATCCTCTTAAAGCGACGACGATTGAGAAGATGAATAATGATAGGGACAGCTACCGCTGCTGTGCCGGCAAATAAAAAACCTGGATTTAATAAAAATTCCAACACGACTTATCCTACTCTCCCTTTCCTAGTATGACGTTTGCGAAATGCCAAATACCGAGACAAAAATGCATCAAGAGGCTCACCAGTATCAAGTAGAGCATAATCAACACCAAGCTTATCACATACCTTCCCCACTTCCTTACGATAAGTTCCAACTATCTCTAAATAACTTTTCCTTAAGGCTCTGGGATCAGCATGGACTTCTTCTGGCCCTTCCAGACCAAGGAATCTGGTATGATCTTCGAAGGGAAATTCCAATTCATCTCGATCCATTACATGGAAAACAATGACCTCTTGTTTGCGAAGTCTGAATTGTTGCAACGCCTTTCCGAGAACATCTATATCAACGAACAGATCAGAAATAATAACTACCATTCCTCTTGAACGTATCTGAGGAATTAACTCCAAAAACGCTTCACCTACATCGGTCCTATCATCGGGCACCGTTTCTCCCAAAATGTGTACAATTTCTTTTAAATGGTTATGTCGCGCGCTCGGAGGAAGAACATCCTTAACTTTCGTATTAAATGTAATAAGCCCAACCGCATCACCTTGACTCTGAAGTAAGTGACCTAGCGTAGCCCCTGCAGTAGCCGCATAATCAAATTTACACCATCCCTCTCCACCATACCCCATGGATTTTGAAGCATCCACAATGAGAGTCGTTTTCAAATTAGTCTCTTCCTCATACTCCTTTATGTAAAACTTGTCTGTCTTTGACCAAACCTTCCAATCAATATGTTTTATTTCATCGCCTGGCGAATATTCTCGATGCCCTGCAAATTCAACTGCAAAACCATTATATGGACTCTTGTGTTGGCCCGTTATGAAGCCTTCAACGACTAACCTTGCACGCACGTCCAATCTCTTGATCCTTTCCAGAACTTTAGGATCTAAGTAATTTGGAGTGTTCGCAGCAGCCATATCTTACGCCTTTATGCTACTCCAGTAGATTGTTTGATTTATGCTGCATTAAAAGCACCTGACAGCGTTGGAGGTATCTTATCACCTTCATCTCTTTCAGAAATCTCAGACAGAAGATTGTCAACAACATCATCAGTCGTGACACCACTGGATTCAGCGTTAAATGTAGTAATTATTCTATGACGCAGGACAGGGTGAGCAATTGATTTCACGTCAGCAACAGTAGCACTACTACGACCGTCCATCACCGCTTTGGCTTTAGCTCCCAAAAGAAGGAACTGAACTGCCCTAGGACCAGCACCCCAACTCAAAAATTCACGCATCGAATCCGGAACCCCCTCTTCTTCATTGATCCTGGTTGCCCTCACTAGCCTCAATGCATAATGAATAACATGAGGAGGAACAGGAACTCGGCGCACAAGATCTTGTGTTTTTTTAATTTCATCGCCTGACAAAATCTCATTAACTAACGAGCCCCCCGCACGCGTCGTCGTATCAGCTACTCTGTATTCCTCTTCATAGTTTGGATATTCGACAAAAACCTTGAACATAAACCTATCCTGTTGAGCTTCCGGAAGAGTATAAGTTCCCTCCTGCTCTATGGGATTTTGAGTGGCAAGAACAAAGAACGGGTCAGGAAGTTCATGGCGGACCATTCCAACAGTGACCTGACGCTCCTGCATCGCTTCTAGCATCGCTGCCTGGGTCTTGGGAGGAGTCCTGTTTATTTCATCAGCGAGAACAACATTGGCAAATACCGGGCCATTAAGAAACTTAAACTCTCGAGATCCTGTTGTTTTATCTTCCTGAATAACTTCTGTACCAGTAATGTCTGAAGGCATTAAGTCAGGAGTGAACTGGATCCGGTTGAAATCCATCCTCAACGATTTGGCTAGAGTGCTAACCATTAAGGTCTTTGCAAGACCAGGGACTCCTTCTAGCAAGCAATGTCCTTTAGAGAAAATCGCAATGAGTAACTGATCGATCACTTTTTCCTGACCAATAATAACCTTTGCAAGCTCATTCCGTATCTTCGCAGTGGATTCTTGGAATATTTCAAGTGATTCCAAATCTTCTTGTGAAAAATCGACCTCTTCTTTTGTTAATTGTTCGGACATAGATACTAAATATAAATCTTCTTATTGTCTTCTACGATACGCAAAAGATTACTCTCCGCCAACTCAATACGAAATGTAATTATTGTTTCTCAAGACACTAAAGATAAGGCATGAGAAAGTTTTAACTTAGAGCATATTAAATTACTCAGAATCACCTTGTTTCTCTACAGATTCATTGCTCTCGGAGGTCTCTTTTGATTCAGGTTCCACGGCTTCAATTCCTGGTATCAAAGCTCCAGGAATACCAGGAATCGATACACCCTCTGGTGGGCTCTCGTTACCGGCCGCTGCCTCTGATTTTTCTTCAGCCTCAGGCTCTTTTTCTTTGACTAGATCCTCACGCTTATTGAAAAATTTCTCTGCGCTCCAACTATCAATCTCATATACAACACCAGCAAAAGCTTTCTCTTTTTCAAGCTTCTCTTTTAACTTTTCTTGCTCATCCTTAAACTCTTCCTCCTGTTTTTGTTTGTCAGCAGCATCGCGTTCTTTTTTTAATTTATCAACTTTCTTACGATCTTCATCACTAGCATCATCAGATAATTTCTCATCTTCCTGAGGCTCCCTACCCTCAAGAACAAAATCAGTAAATTCAGCACTAACGCTATAAGTTAGATGATACCTAGCCGCTGATACCGTCGCCTCCTTCTCTGCACTATCCACATTCTCTCCCTCACCCTTACCTAATTTAAGATCATATTTAAATCCATCAAAAGTAGTAACAGTTACTTGGAGAGGTGTTTTTAGACCCGTCTTTTCGGGATCTGCATCTTCCCCAGTAGATACATCCTTAAAGTTAAAAGAAACAAAGGGAGATGTGATCGTAGATGCATTAGAAGTATTCAACTCCTCATTTTTGGCAAGACCCTTGAGGGAAGCGTCATCCCCCTCTTTTTCTCTAATAAATTCAAACTTGGTCCCGTCAGAGTGCTCCACTATGATGTCTTTAGACTTATCAATACCAAATGGATTCTTTTCCAGCCATCCGGAAGGCGAAGATTCAATATCAAAAAGGGAATCGGAAACAATAAAAACTTGATTCTCATTTGAACTAACTCTCACATATTTCCCATTCCCTCCGCCCTGCTGTCCCGAGTCAATAGTTGCCCCCCCATATCTCTTCCCGATAATAATTTCTCCAACTGGATCCTGTTCATTCTTTGAAAGCTGAATCTTAACTCCTGCCCCGTCTTCACTCTCAGGCTCTTCGAGATCGAAACGCCCATAATGTTTTTTCCCAACTCTCCTTTGCTCAGCGACCTTGAGCCCCTCCAATTTCTTTAAGGCCCTGCTAATTTTAGTGAAATCTGCTTTGTAATCAGCACGGTTAACAACTACCCACTTACCGTCTTTTCTTCCTAATTGAACGAAATTTTCAGAGCCCGTTATTTTCACGCCTGTTATTTCATTGATATTGGTAATTGAAAGAACCTTATCCCCAGCCACAAGGCCATCTTTTTTCTGACTTTCAGATTTATCCTTGTTTGAGATAAAATAGACTCCAATCAGAACTACAAAGAGCCCCCCAAGAATGATCACATGCTTTGGCTTCATATCTATTTAATGTCTTATTTTTTCAATTTTATATTATCGTGCCGAAATTTTTATCCGTCGAATTATCAGATGCACAATTCCAATTAGAATAATAAGAAGCGGGATTCCGGCAATATTCAGATTCTTAATTTTGTTTTCTATCTTACGAATGTCCTTGCGTAAATCCCTGCTCAGTTCTCTTTTCCTCTTAGAAGCCTTAACTTCCTCTTGCCTTAGTTCTTTTATTTTATTTGCGACCTCAGGGCTAATTACGACCATTTGATCATTTCCCTGCTCCTGCATGAGCTTTGAAATTTCCCCGGAAAGCTCCTGCTCTTTCTTTGTCACCTTTGCTATTTCTTCATTCAATTTTTCTGAAGCCTCCTCTGCCAATTCTTTAAACTTACTAAAGGGTCGGCGACCACTGCCACGAGTCCTAATCGACATTAAACTGCCTCCGCCAGAAGCCTGCTCAACAGCATTTTCAAGGAGCGGTATGTTATTGTTGCGATATGTAGTTCGACCGAACATATCTCTGCCTACAGCCAACGCATCAAAAAGCATGTCCGAATCAGCCGCCAAGAAAACTGAACCCTTACCATCTTCCATTGATTCCTTCAAGGAATCCTCCTCCTTTGTCTCTTTCGGCTTCGACTCCTCCCCTTCAACTTCTTCAACTTCTTCAACTTCTTCAACTTCTTCAACTTCTTCTTCGGACTTCGGTTTGCCCTGAGGAAAAGCTGTAACAAACGTACCGCTCAGCCTCAACGCCAATGGGTACTCGGTGCCTGAAGCTTTGAAATTTTGAATGACTTGATCCGGGTTAAACTGGACGCTCTGTGGAACAACTAACTGTGACTTTGGACTCGACTTGATTAATGTTTCCACTTCGACACCTTCCTTCTCACTGACATAAAAAACTCCTGAGAAATACATCAAGAGATCCCTTATCGAAGTAGTTAATGTATCATCTTTATTGACCGCCTCCCGTGTAATTGTAAGAACGGATGGATTGTTTGAGGTCTGCGTTTGAGCTGTCTCATATGTGCGGTCAGCTAAGACCTGATTCGCTTCAAAGCTGACACCCCAGGCATTAAGCAACTTTTCCATATTAGAAGACGTGGGGATCCCTGGTGCCTGCGGAGCACCGCCAAACTGCTGCCTCTGCGGTTGCGATTGAGCTGCTACTACACTAAAAGAATCAAGAAAAGCAACAATATTGCCACCCCTCAACAAAAACTGATCAAGGGCATACTGAGCGTTCTCGGTAATTCCTGCAGGATGAACCAGAAGGACCACGTCTACGTCTTCGGGGACCACTTCAATATCCATGCCCAAGTCAACTAGGTTACTCCCAAAATCAGTCGGGTCTGGATCGTAGTCCCTCTTGAGTTGAGTGTAAAATTGCCAAGGCCTATTCTGCTGCCCCTGGCCAGGCTGAGCGAATGGCGTTGCTGGCCCACCCTGAACTGGTAGGGCTGACATTAAGGCCACCTTGGGAGCCCCTTCACGCGTCACTTCAACGATCGCTCTTGAAATATCATATTCCAACATTTGCTCCCTATTAGGATCAATGAAAGGAATCGAAGATTTCCTATCTAAACAGGTAATTGTAAGCCCTAAATAAGCGGGTTCATTTAGACGACCGGGGATCCCCTGCAAGTTATTAAGCTTGGCTCTATCCTCATCCTCGGAATCTGGAGAAGGATCAATCCGTTCGATCTCAATGAAACCTCCACTAGATCCTCTCTCATATTCCTTCAACAATGAATCAACCCTCTTCGCAAAAGGTATAAGTTCTGGACGCATATTATCCTTATCCTTGGAAACAAAAAATGACATTGTTACCGGAGTGTCCAACCCTTCAAGAACGTCCTTTGTTCCTTGCGAAAGGGTATGAATCTTATCCTCCGTCAAATCAATTTTGAAAGGAACTGAAGTCGACACTAATAAATTAAGTGCTATAACAATTCCTAATACAAGAAATACACCGATCGCTGAGAACAGCCAAACGTGAGTACTCTTATTCTTACTAATTTCTTTTGTAGCTGACATACTAATCTTAATGAATGGTTATGAACGTTTTGATTTAATCACAACACTGGTCAAGAAGAGGCAAAAGCCTATCATTGACAAATAAAAAACAACATTAGCAAAGGAAATAACTCCTCGTTTCATCTCAGTGTAATGAGCCCAAGTTCCGAGCGATCCCAAAACATCAGCAACCCGCCCCCCCCAATTATCTGCTGCATATTCCAATACGGGCGGTATCGCTATCAGTAATTGACCAAAACAAAGTGCAAGCGCAATTATCAAGCATGCCACTGAACTTCTTGTAAGAGCACTAACTGCACAAGTAATTGCCAATGCTCCACCCCCATAAAAAATACAAGCCAAATATCCACCCCAAACAGTGCCATTATCAGGATCTCCCAAGTAAGCAACGGTGATAACTATCGGGAAAGTAAAGAGTATCGCAATTGTAATAACCGATAATGCCGCAAGATACTTCCCTACAATAGCATGCCAAACTGCTAAAGGCATCGTCAAAAGAAGTTCAATAGTCCCAGTCCTTTGTTCTTCTGCCCAAAGACGCATACCCACAGCTGGAGCAAGAAACATAAGCAACCACATAGGCCACCGGAAAAAAGAAAACTCAAGCGAAGCGTCCTGAGCGTTGGGAGCAAAAAAGTCATCTAATAAAAAAGTTAGAGACATTGACAAAAGAACAAAAATAACAATGAAGACATACGCCAGCATTGAATTGAACTGCGCCTTCAATTCCCTATTATAAACAATCCAAATATTTTTAAGAGCACTCATACATTATGTACTTAGTTAATTTTATCTTTATGACAATTAATCAATCTTGAACCACTTTCTCTGGATCTTCTTCTTTGACGTTTCTTTCTGAAATTTCGGTGTCCGTTTTGGTGATTTCACGAAACACTTCATCAAGCCTACCTTCTTCAACTCTAAGCTCTTCTAATAAAAGGCCCTTTTCCTTACAAAGATTGAATATACTTTCACCATTTGTATTTATCTTCTTCGAAGGTATAACCTGCCCCGAAAAAGAGCTTTCACTTGAAGCAAACTCACGAACCATTTTCACTCCGCTAATTGAAGAAAGCTCAGACCTAATACCTGAACCTGCCATGCCGCTAATCTTTACTGTATGTGATCCTGATCCTGAAGCCTTAGCCTTTAAATCATTAGGTGCTCCATCTGCAACTACTCGCCCTTGATCAATAATTATTGCTCTGGTACAAGCCGCCTCAACTTCCTCTAATATGTGCGTTGAAAAGATAATAGCTTTATCTTCACCCATACGCTTAATCAAATTTCTAACTTCTTGCTTCTGATTAGGATCAAGGCCGTCCGTCGGTTCATCCAACACAAGGATCTCCGGGTCGTGAAGTATTGACTGTGCGAGGCATGTGCGATGCCTGTATCCCTTTGACAAAGTATCAATGCTTTGCCGTTTAACTGGACCAAGAAAACAAATATCAATCGCAGCTTCTACGTCTGACTTACCTTTGCCTCTCAATTCCGCAATGAAACTCAGGAAAGAAGAGACCGTCATGTCTGAGTATAACGGCGCCGCTTCAGGTAAATAGCCAATCTTTTGTTTAGCTCCTATTGAATTCTCCGCAACATTAATGCCGTCAATAAAAACTTCTCCAGAAGTCGGAGGTAGATACCCTGTCACCATCCGCATAGTCGTCGACTTACCAGCGCCATTTGGCCCAAGAAAACCCAATACTTCTCCTTTCTTAACTTCAAAGGAAATGTCATCCACCGCCAATTTCTGCCCAAAACTTTTTGAGAGATTTCTTACTGATATCATACTTGTTTTACTTATTAAATTGCAGGACGTGCAAAGTTATCCGAAAAGTTAACGAACAATAAAGCGTCCTAGGAGGAGGGAGTTGTTTACCAAATTGTCGTTTTATTTCAAGTTATAATCTACTAAAACACTCATCATTTACTAAATATGAAATTTATATCCTGGAACGTAAATGGCATCCGCGCTGCTATAAAAAAGGGTTTTTGCGATTTTTTTGATGAAATGGATGCTGATTTCTTTTGCATCCAAGAAACCAAGGCAAGGCCTGAACAGGTTGATTTAAATTGGAATACCAAACACCATTCATACTGGAATTCGGCAGAAAAAGCCGGCTATTCAGGAACAGCTATTTTCAGTAAAATTGAACCAAAAGAAGTGTTTTATGGAATCGGCATCAATCAACATGATAAAGAAGGAAGAGTAATCACTCTAAGATTTGATGATTTTTACCTAGTAAATGTTTATACCCCTAACTCTCAAAATGAATTACGCAGATTAGAATATAGACAGTCCTGGGATAAGGCCTTCCTTAAATATTTGAAGAATCTTGATAAAAAACGCCCCGTTATCCTTTGCGGAGATCTGAATGTAGCTCACTCTGAAATCGATCTGGCTCGCCCTAATGCAAACACCAAAAATCCTGGATTTACCAATGAGGAGCGTGAAGGATTCGACGAATTAGTTGAAGCCAACTTTATTGACACTTTCCGTGAATTTGAAAAAAGCAGCGGACATTATTCTTGGTGGAGCTATCGAGCAAAAGCTAGAGAAAGAAATGTAGGATGGCGCATCGACTATTGGTGCATCTCCAAATCACTGAAAAACCGACTGCAATCATCAACCATCCTTGACCAGATAATGGGATCCGATCATTGTCCAGTCATGATGGAACTAAAGTAATCCAATTTGGATTAAAGTTTAAACTCACTCCCTTAAGAAAACATTCTCTTGGTCGCAATCACATCATCATTAATTTGATTTTTCAAATCAGCAAGACTGTTAAAAAAAATTTCTTCACGAATATATTCCACAAAATAAATTTCAAGAGTTTCTCCGTAAATCATACGATCAAAATCAAATAAATGAACTTCAAGTTTCGGTTTGGAATTATTAGAACCCATCACAGTTGGCCTGACCCCTAAGTTAGCAACTCCTTGAAAACTCTCGCCTCCTAGGTCAGCTAATACTGCATAAACTCCATACGGAATAGCTACCGATTCAAGATCTTCTATATTTGCCGTAGGAAAACTCATTTCCCTGCCAACCCCATCTCCTTTTGTTACTAATCCGGAGATGGAAAAATCTCGACCTAGTAAGCTCTTTGCGTCTTTAAGATTCCCACTTTTCAAAGACTCCCTAACACGAGTACTACTAATAACATCTCCCCTCCCATCACGTACTCGATCAATTCCAATTACTTTGAATCCTAAATCCTTTCCCAATTCAGTTAAAAAATCAACGTCACCTTTACGCTTGCATCCAAATCTAAACTCATTCCCGACAGAGATCAATTTCAGTTCGCATGAATCAACGATCTCGCTCACAAATTTCTCTGCACTCTGATTAGCTCTATCCTCATCAAACTTAATAACCAGTAAATAATCGACGCCCAATTTTGCAATGAGCCTTTGTTTGTGTTCCAAAGGTGTAATGATTGGTGTCGGCAACCTAGGAGATAAGATACTTGAAGGATGTGGGTCAAATGTAAGGACAACAGTTGCACTGTCATCGCCGCAACTAACATTTCTAATTACAGCCTCATGTCCTTCATGGACTCCATCAAAAAAGCCAATTGCTAAATTGACAGATCTTTCAATTTTATTGAGCCCTGCAAAGCTATTTAATATAAGCATGCTGAAACCAAGAATTTAAACTCCTCGTAGTCTTGACACATCAGCGAGACTTAATGCTCTTTCTGCTACGCTTTCACGAGTACCGTTCTTCAGTTCATCAAAGGTAACTGCCCCGTCCGCTTCAAATTTCCCTGACTTCGTCCTGCGCAATGAACTCAAGTGAGCGCCGCATCCTAACTTAGCTCCTATTTCATGAGCATAAGTCCGAACATAAAACCCTTTGCTACAAACCACTCTAAAATCAAATTCAGGCAATTTAATATCACGCAACTCATAATCATAAACATGAACAAGCCTTGGGTCTCTTTTTACTTCCTTCCCCTGTCTCGCCAACTTATAGAGAGGAACTCCATCCTTTTTGATCGCACTAACCATTGGTGGAGTTTGATAAAAGTCACCAGTGAATCCACTCAAAACCTGATCAATGGCCTCCTTAGTAAAGCTTGAAACTTCCTTCTTTTCTATTAATTCTCCTTCTTTATCCTGAGTAGATGTCACCTCGCCAAGCCTCACTGAACCAACATATTCTTTGTCCTCTGCCATCAATAGGTCCTGTATTTTAGTGCCACGCCCAAGCGTAAGAATGAGAAGACCTGTTGCCATTGGGTCAAGAGTACCACAATGGCCTATCTTCTTTTGTTTGAGCGTGCGACGAGCCACAGCCACAACATCATGTGATGTCATGTCTGGATCTTTATCGACTAAAAGAACTCCGTCTACGTTGCCCATTGTTCAAGTTATTGAATTACAAATTTTGTTTAAAACTTTCTCCTCAACTTCATGCAACTTACCATGCACTCTAGCGCCCGACGCAAGAGGATGGCCGCCACCACCAAAATGAGAGCAGATCTTACTAACATCGGCCAAGTTAACATCTTTAGAACGCATACTGACCCGCACACTACAATCTTTGAGTTCTTCAAAAAAAACGGCAACTCGAACACTATCAATCCCTCTAATCAAATCTGACAAATTTTCACTATCTTCAGGTTTTATTGAGAGCTCTTCTTTAGTCTGCAAATCAAGACACCAGGAAGCAACTTGATCATCAACCGTCATCTTTAAATTTCCAAGAAGCTTCTTAAGCAGCTCAATTCTTCTATATGGGTAGCTCTCATAAATGGCCGATGATAGAGCTCCGCAATCAGCGCCCATTCGTAATAAATCAGCACCCACTTCATAGGTTCTAGCGGTTGTCGCAGGATATCTAAAGGACCCAGTATCGGTTGAAATTCCTACAAATAAGCTGTCACGAGAAGCAGTAGGGAAAGGAAAGCCTTCATTTGAAATCAATTCATATATTATTTGCGCTGTAGCCGGTGAGTCTGGATCCACATAAACAAAATCTCCATAGCCTTCATTGGTTATATGGTGATCTATATTAATAACTGGCTTCACAAGTTTTACCGCTTCGATACACCTCCCCCCGAGTCTTTCATTATTTGCTGTATCAAGAGCAATACATAAATCGGCATCGATATGATTCTCTGGAGGCAATAAAACTTTATCGGAGCCCGCTAAAAACTTTAAGTTTGATGGGCACCCATCCTCATTAATCAAAATTACTTCCTTTCCTAACTCCTGAAGACTTGCACCAAGAGCTATTTGAGTACCAACAGCATCTCCATCAGGCCTCACATGAGAAATAATAACAACGCTTTTTGCATCACGAATCAGTGTTCCTATCTCAGCAAGGGAAGAGTTATTATGATCAAACATTTGCAACAAAAAATCCTAATTAATCGTCAGAATTGGCATTTAAAGATTCATTAGATTCATCGTAATTTATAGGATCCAAACTATCTATTACATTTAAGGTTCTCACTCCTCTTTCTATTGATTCATCCGATTTAAAATGCAGTTTGGGGGTAAACTTCATAACCACCCTTTTTGATATTTTCTTCTGAATCATTCCCCGCTCCTTGTTCAAGGTGTTAACGACCTTGACCTTTTCATGATCAGATCCAAGCACTCCAATGAATACATGCCCATTACGTAAATCTGGAGTTACATCAACATCATTAACTGTGACCAAAGCATTGAACACATAATCCTGAGAGATTATAGATCCGATTTCCCGCTTTAACAATTCACGAACGCGTAATATACGCTGACTCATAACCTTATTTCTGAAAACTAGTTGTTATAAACTAAAGAGATTTAGTGTTAATTATACAATTACCTAACGCTGTTCACACTTTAGAGTGTTTGTTCGACCTTCTCTAATTCGTAACATTCAATTATGTCACCAATTTCATACTCTAGATAATTCCCAAGACGAATACCACATTCAAGGCCAGTCTTAACCGTGTCTGCCTCATCTTGAAATCTTCTTAATGTTTGAAAACCCCCATCATATACTGCTTGCCCTTGCCTCATGACGCGAGCTCGAGCCTTACGGTTAATCTGACCTTCATTAACAATGCAACCGCCAATCCTTCCTCGCTTGATCTTGAATATTTGTTTTACTTCAGCCTTACCAAGTAACTTTTCACGGGTCTCTGTATCCAACATGCCAAGCATTGCCTCTTTAATCTGATCAATGAGCTCATAGATGATACTATACAAACGAATTTCGACTCCTTCTTGCTTGCCTAATCTTAGAGCCTTGTTTTCAACTTTAACACCAAACCCAATAATAATTCCATCAGAGGCACTGCACAACAATACATCAGATTCTGATATTGGACCTGCTGCTTTATGCAAAATTTCAATGTCAATTTTTTCACTTTTGATTTCCATAAGCGAACCTTCAATCGCTTGAATGGACCCTTGCGCATCTCCTTTTAAAACAATTTTTAAAGTTTTCTTTGTGGACCCGACCTCCGCCCATATATTCTGCAATCGAGCCTTATGCGGCTTCGTAAGTTTTTCTTGCCTCAACTCCTCCAACCTTTCTTCACTTAATTTTTTCACAGCTCTCTCACTATCCATTACAACGAGTTCGTCACCCACCTTAGGCACTCCACTGAAACCCACAACTTCTACAGGCATTGACGGACCAGCTTTTTTTAACTGATTTCCGAAATCATCTAGTATCAATTTTACCTTGCCGAAGTAAGGACCACAAATAAACGAATCCCCAATTTTTAAGTTGCCCGTTCTTACTATAATGCTTGCTGTTGAACCCTTACCCGCCTTGCTGCTTGCCTCTATCACAATCCCCCTAGCATCTCCTTCAGGATTTGCTCTAAGCTCCATTACTTCAGACTGCAACGCTATCATTCCAAGCAAATCATCAACGCCAAGACCTTCCGTAGCTGAAGTTTGGACGCATATTGTTTCACCCCCCCAATCCTCAGGAGTAAGATCATTCTCCTGAAGTTGAGAAATAACTTTATTCACATCTGCGCCAGGGAGATCAATTTTATTTATAGCCACTATTATGGTAACACCGGCAGCACGCGCATGACTAATAGCTTCGTGAGTAGTTGGCATAATGCCATCATCAGCTGCTATCACAAGAACAACTATGTCTGTGATATCTGCCCCCCTAGCACGCATTTCCGTAAATGCAGCATGCCCAGGAGTATCAATGAAGGTAATATTTGCCCCATCATGCTCAACGCTATATGCATTAATGTGCTGAGTAATACCTCCTGCTTCTCCGGCCGCAACACGGCTGGACCTAATTACATCTAAGATAGACGTCTTACCATGATCAACGTGCCCCATTACGGTCACAACCGGCGGCCTAAAAGGCAATTCATCCTCGCCTTGAGCTTCCGGCTCAGGAGGAGGTGGCTCTTCAAAAACTTCTTCTACTTTATGAACACCTCCGCCCTTCTCTCTTTTTTCTTTCTCAAATACAAACCCATGATTATCGCAAATCGTAGTAGCCACATCCGGCTCAATCGAACTGTCTAAGCTTGCAAACACATCCAGCGCCATTAAATCCTTAATAATATTAAATGGCTTAATCCCCATTTTATCTGCAAGATCTTTGAGGATAATAGGAGGTTTGATATGAATCACTTTCGCCTCATCAATATCATCAACTTTGGGCGGATCTTTTTGAACCTCGTCATCAATTAATTTTGATATAGGAGGTAAAATTCCACCAACTTTTGACGGCTGAACTTCTAGCTCTTTCTTCCTGCCCTTTCTCGCTTCTCGTTTTTCCTGCTCTTCAAAAAGAGACAACGCTTCCTTCCCCTTGCCGTCTGAACCACTCAGAGACCTATCTATAGATTTTGCATCATCGGATTGCTCCTTATCATTTTTTTGATCGGATTCTTCCGGTATGGAATTTGATGGCATTAATTTTTTTTATCAATTTCATGGGTGCTGATTCCGTGCCTTTAAACAGATTCCAGTTCACCCTCCGATTCTTTTTTTCGATCTCATCAAACCTCGGATCCTACAGACTCCTCAGTTCCCTTTGACGGGTCATTATCATCATTATCTTCGTTTTCAGCAGCAACATTATCATTGCTTTCCAGATCAATGTTTTTTGCCGCAGCGCATATCTTTTCTGCCGAATCTTGATCTCCTTCAAGAATCTCAGAGACATCACTAACATCAACCATGGAGAAAAACTCAAGATTAACTATGCCTCCTTTAACCAATTTGATAGCAGTATCAATATCTATGTTATCTTCACCAATGTGAGTTACGAATTCTGTAGCAGCATCTATCACCCGTTTTTCAAAGATTTCAGTCTTCGAAGCATCTTTTTCAATTTGCACGTCCCAGCCAAGCAATCTTGATGTCAGTCTTGCATTTTGCCCTCTCCTACCAATAGCCTTTGAAAGCTCTTCCTCATCAACAGTAACCTTAACTTGATGCTGCTCCTCATCAACTTCTATCGACCTAATAATTGCCGGCTTGAGTGCATCCGTCACAAATTCTGTAAGATCTTCACTCCATCTGATTATATCAACTTTTTCGTTATTAAGTTCTCGAACTATATTTTTAACTCTAGCACCTCTTAATCCTACACAAGCCCCCACTGGATCAACCTTAGGGTTCGCAGAATAAACAGCAATTTTGGTTCTAAAACCAGGCTCACGAGCGATTCCTCTTATCTCTACTGTCTGATCCGCGATTTCACTAACTTCAAATTCAAAAAGTCTTCTAACAAAATTGGGGTGACTCCTAGACAAAATAATCTCAGGACCTCTTGCCCCATTTTCAACAGCCACTACATACGCCCTTATCCTATCACCTATGCTATATTGATCTGTTGAAACCCTCTCACGCGAAGGCATTATTCCTTCAAACTTGCCGAGATCAATCATTACGTCAGACTTATCAAACCTACGCACAGTTCCACCAACGATATCACCAGCACGATCTTTAAATTCATCGTAAATCATTGCTTTTTCAGCAATACGAAGTTGTTGCATCATCGTTTGCCTTGCAGTCTGTGCAGCTATCCTGCCGAAATCCGTTGGAGTCACTTTAACTTCAATTTCATCACCTACCTGCACTTTGGGATTGATTTTTCGAGCTATCTCCATTGAAATTTCTTCGTATGGAGATTTTACTTCTTCTGATGCAATTAGTTTTGCAACTGCCACAATATCACCCTTTTCCAGATTAACATCTACTCTCAACTCACGCGCAGGCCCAACACTTTTGCGGGCAGCCGAAAGCAGAGCAATGGAAAGTGCCTCGATCATAGTTTCTCGGGCAATTCCCTTCTCTTTTTCATAGTATTCAAAGAGGACCTGGATTTCGCTTGTCATTTCTTTTTACTCTAAGACGAAAAAAGAGCGGAACTAATGGCCCACCCTTTCTTCAAGAATATAACTATAGAGTTAGAGTTCTTACCGTCAAGCTGGAAACCCTTAATTGAAGAGATCCTTGAGATTAGCCTAATTTCCCGTCACCACTACGCTTAATCTCTATTTCACCCAAAATACGTTCCTGCCGCACTTGAAATTCATTTAGCTTAATAAGCTCAAGTAAAGCCAAAAAAGTAACCATTACCTCACCTTTCGTTGTAGCCTCTGCAAATAACTCAGTAAATTTGATTTTTCCCCCTTTATTAACGCGAACCATTAAATAATCGATTTTATCGCTAACCGTAAATCTATCATCGGCTATCTCAGCCAAATTTTCCTCATCTTCAAACCTCTTAAGAATGCCTTGAAAGGCTCGAATAAGATCAAATATGCCAACATTTAAAATTGGTTCTTCATCATCCTCCTCAGCGTCTTGTCTCTCTGAACCAAAAATCTGCTGATTGTCAGCTTCCCGCCTTTCTAAATAATATGCGGCATCTTTGAATTTCTTATATTCAACTAATTGCCTGATCAACTCCCACCTAGGATCCTCTTCATCAACATCATTCTCTGGAGCCTGTTCGTTTCTTGGCAACAAAGTCCGACTCTTAATATACATTAGCGTTGCCGCCATAACTATAAATTCACTAGCAAGCTCAATATTGAGAATTTTAAAAGTCTCGATGTATTCTAGATACTGACTCGTAATTTTTTCTATAGACACATCATAGATATCGACCTCGTCCTTCTTAATTAAATAAAGAAGTAAATCGAGGGGACCTTCGAAAATTTCTAATGATACTCTGTTTTCGGCTTCCAAAGATTTTCAATTAAAACGGGATAAATAAATCTACTAATAAAATATAATATGAGAAATCCTATACATAAGATTTAAAGATTAATTCTTAGTTCTTTTTCAGTTTGATTGCAACTTGATCAACCAAGTGCTAGGAATCAACTGAAAACAGCTCCCTTAGCTCAGCTGGATAGAGCAACGGATTTCTAATCCGTAGGTCAGAGGTTCAAGTCCTCTAGGGAGCGCATTTTTCTATCCTGTATATACAGTGTCTTAGCCTGTCAGTTCAAATAAGGTATATCTAATTGTAGCAAGAACAGGCTGGTGTACAACACTTTGTACAACATAGGCTTCTTTTTTTGAACCCTTAACGGTGTTCCATTTTCAATGAATCAGTGACTCTCTTTCGGGGCACATCGGTCATGGCACAAGGATGAGGCTCACGGGCTCAGTGATCAAGCCTCCCTATCCCCGAGAACAACTGACCATGAATCATTGGTCATTGGTCATTGGTCATTGGTCATTGGTCATTGGTCATTGGTCATTGGTCATTGGTCATTG
>LWDU01035165.1_pt1 | contig 98121 bp, 94 predicted proteins | sample 727161 | NCBI WGS metagenome assembly LWDU01 (sample SAMN04566230, study PRJNA314399) | hydrothermal vent metagenome | isolation source: deep sea hydrothermal plume seawater | place: Mexico: Gulf of California, Guaymas Basin | collected 2004-07-11 | reverse complement strand
GCCCTTGTTATCCATCGGCAATTCGATGTATCGACACCCAAGAGCGGTCAATCGTTCTGAATAATCATCTTTCGGGGCTACTGCAATAACATCATACCCTGCCCGGATCATCGCTCGAATAAGATTCGAGCGGAAGTTAAATATATTCCATGACGTGTTGATGCAGAGAACTATGCGGAGGGAATTCATTCACAGGGATTCTACTGAGTCGAAGTCCGAGTCGCAACAGATCAAAAGGGCTGCCGATGCTTCGAACACCAGGCGTTTACTGAATAGTGAGCGAAGGACTGATAACATAGCCCAGCCAATTCATTTTCGACGATTTCGTGCAACCTCCACAATTCAATATTTATCTTGCCATCCTCCTCCTCATGTCCATTCCATTGGGCGCGAATCGAGTCTGGGCATGGTCGTTGCTTGAGATTTCGATATTCGCTCTTTCAATTACTGTTGTAGCTCGTGAGCTAATCGCCCCATCAGATGACGTTGTGTTACTCAAAAAGACATGGGTGGTCGCTGCCTGTTTTCTGTGGGTGGTTTTCTGGTTAGTCATTCAAGGCACGGTACGGTCCGATGGATCATCCATCTCGGAGGATGTGTTTTTGACACGAATCGAGCTACTGAAATCTCTCGCATATAGTTGCATGTTTGCGTTGTCCATCTACTTTCTTTCATCTCGGGAAAGAGTTACCCGCACCATATATGTGATCGTTTTTGCGGGTTTGGCACAAGCTTTTCTGGGTGCCTGGTGGGTAATAGAGGGCACCCAGAGTCGGGCCTCAGGAACTTTTATCAGTTACAACCATTTCTCAGGGTTCCTGGAGATGAGCATTGCACTCGGGGTTGAGCTCCAGGGGTAGTCATTTTCGTTCAGTCGTACGCAGCTATGCAGAGTTATTGCTTGGTCCGAAAGCCAGATTAAGGATTGTGCTGGTCATTATGGTTGTCGGTCTTGTGATGAGCGGATCCAGGATGGGTAACAGTGCTTTTTTTGGTAGCATTCTTATTTCTGGCACACTCACGCTGCTACTGGCGAAGAAGTTAAATCGGTCAACGGTTGTACTACTGGTCAGCTTGATTGTTATTGATATTGCACTCATTGGAACCTACTTTGGTGTCGAAAGGGTCGTAAATCGTATCCAAGAGACGACCATGAGCGAGGAGCAACGTGTTGAATTAAATCGTTACACGGTAAATATCGTCCGCGATCACACGTTGACGGGAACGGGTGCAGGCACTTTTCGACATGTGTTTCCACAATATCGAGGTGCGGACGTCATCTATTTCTTTACGAATGCAGAGAACGACTATCTTGAATTTCTAAGTGAATACGGGATTATTGGGTTTATCCCTCTCGCTCTAATTGTTATCTTGAGTTATGGGGCAGCCCTGAAAACGATTCGGACAAGGCGCTCGCCTTTTTATCGCGGCATCGCCTTTGGCAGTCTAATGGCGATGACCTCTATACTTATTCATTCCTTCGCAGACTTTAACCTTCATATTCCTGCCAATGCCTGTTTGTTTATGGTCGTATTGGCACTCGCCTGGGCGAGCTTGAATGTGGAGCGTGCAAGGAACAACTGAAAACGATCTCAGAACAGTCGCGTTCGTTTAAGATTAAATGCAGCTGTGCCAGAACTAATTCATGCTCAGCTTGCGCTCGAGCAGCATGTTAACCGTGACATAGACGACCAATACAAACAGAAAAACAACGAATCCGGCAGTAGGCATCAAATAATGCGTAACCACACCGATACCCATAAGCAGTATCGCGCCTAAAAGAATAATAAGAAGAACTCTATAATCGCTGATGCCATGACTAATGAACAAGTGGTGCAAATGCCCCCTGTCAGCAGTAAAAGGCGAAATACGCTGACGCAAGCGTTTGAACATAACCGCCCACATGTCTAACAAGGGAACAGCCACACACCATAGTGTATTAACGGGCGAGATAGCGACGTCCTCGCCCTGGGGGCTTTGACTCAGAATAATGAGTGTCCATGCAATCAGATAACCAATCAGCATGCTACCGGCGTCACCCAGAAATATTCTTGGCAAGCCAAACATACCCAGGTTGGACATCATATACGGTATCAATACGGCCGCCAATATAACGAGCATGTCAACATGTTTAAAGCTCCCACTAACACCTTGAAACCCCAGGATAGCGAGGATAGCTAATAGAGAAATTCCACCGGCCAACCCATCGATACCGTCCATCATATTGACGGCATTAATGAACCCCACAACGGCCAATACGGTAAATGGAATTCCCCACAGACCTAAATGTATCTCGCCTGTACCAATGAGGTTGCCCAGTGACTCAACATAAATGCCCGTTGACACCATCATGATAAGACAGGCCAACGTCTGCACTAAAAATCTGATTAGGGGACCGAGATCTTTGTAGTCATCAACCAGTCCTATGACAAGAATAATGGCGCTGGTCGCTAACAGGAAAACCAACTTTTCATTTGTTGGTGTAGAGGGAAAAAACAAGGATATGAGCAATGTGGCGAAAAGTAGACCGGAAAATATCGCCAGCCCACCTGTGAGTGGTATGTGATCCTCATGTAACTTACGCTCGGTTGGTACATCAACCAGGTTGATTCTGATTGCCAGCGGTCTAAGTAAAAAAATTGATACAAAGGTTATGATTAACGTAGCCAACATCACTGGCCACATTTCTTCAGCAGCAATCACCTACCCTCCGGCAAACTGTTCTACTAGATCGTCGCATGGCTAAAGCCCACTGTTCTTATGTTTGTTTTATGTGAGTTTCGACCAAAATATTTCGTTGAAACTATACGAGAAACAGCTTACTGGGTACACGGTTGAGTCGCAACTGGTCAGCAACATAAGATTACATATGGCTTACAATTGTACCGATCTTAACTGTCGCTAGTTCCAGACCCCCCTACAATCAATTAACACTTTTTCATTCAACCTGGACTTCTTAATCTTCTTAAAGGATTTGTGATCAACCAACGCAACAATAATATTGGCTTCTTCCATTGCCACCTCCTGATCCACCAATTCAACTTTCACTTCCTGCAATCCTTCTGGTAATTCCGCAATGTTCGGTTCCACCGCCAAAATACGACCTACACCGGCTTCAGCCAGTGCAAGGGTAATATCAACTGATGGGCTTTCCCTGAGATCATCAATATCTGCTTTGAATGCGAGACCCATACAGGCAATTACAGGTTCCTTGAACTGGCTTGCCGCAGCTTTTATTTGCTCAACAATATACCTGGGCTTATTGTCATTGATATCGCGCGCCGTCACTATTATCTTCGCGGATTCGGGCGCAGACGCAACAATGAACCAGGGGTCGACAGCAATGCAATGGCCACCAACCCCAGGTCCCGGAGACAATATATCCACCCGGGGGTGTTTGTTCGACAGGTGGATAAGATCCCAGACATTGATATCGAGTTCATCACAGATTAACGATAGTTCGTTCGCAAACGCTATGTTCACATCGCGGAAAGAGTTCTCTGTAAGTTTAGCCAGTTCAGCCGTCCGCGCATCTGTTAGATGACAATCACCCTTAACAAATACTTGATATAGAGATTCAGCTCGCTGGGCACAATGAGGCGTCATACCACCCACGATGCGGTCGTTTACAACCAGCTCCTGCATCACCTGACCTGGCAATACACGTTCTGGACAGTGCGCAATCTGCACATCAGCTTCTTCGCCTGCTGTTTGTGGAAAAGACAAGTCACCTCGTTCCTCTTGCAACCATTCTGCCAATCGTTCTGTGGTGCCCACAGGGATTGTTGATTCCAGGATGACGAGGTTGCCGCGTTTTAGTACGGGCGCTATGCTTCTGGCAGCATCTTCAATAAACGATAAATCTGGTTCATGGTCGCCAACTAAAGGGGTGGGGACCGTAATGAGGAACGCATCTGCTGCTTCTGGTGTTGTCGTAGCCTTCAGTTTGCCCAGGTTCACAGCACTGTGGACGATCATATCAAGATCAGGCTCTACGATATGTATCTTGCCTGAATTGATTGTATTCACAGCGTGTTCGGAGACATCGACCCCAACGACACTAAGGCCTCGAGAAGCAAACATGGCAGCGGTGGGCAAACCAATGTACCCTAAACCAATGATCGATACTTTGCGAAAACTGTTATCAAGCATTCAAAAGACCTCTGATTATTCGTCCAACGGCATTGCCATCGCCGTAGGGATTGTGTGCCTTGCACATCTTTTCATAACTTTTTTTGGAATCAAGTAAGTGATTGGTTTCCTCAATAATGGTCAAGGATTGTGTTCCCACCAATTTTACCGTTCCTGTTTCAACCGCTTCTGGTCGTTCGGTCGTATCGCGCAGAACCAATACTGGCTTGCCTAGTGAAGGGGCTTCTTCCTGAACGCCTCCAGAATCAGTGAGGATGATATAAGCCTGGCTCATTAAGTGAACGAAGGGTAGATAGTCCAGAGGTTCAATCAAGTGTATATTGGACAGGCCACCAAGAATTCGCTTTACAGGTTCCTGTACATTCGGATTGAGGTGAACAGGGTAGACAATTTCCACATCATCTCGTTGTGCCAGGGTGGCGATGGCTTTACAAATATTCTCAAATCCAGCGCCAAAACTTTCCCGCCGATGACCCGTGACCAGGATGGTTTTTTTATTGTCATCGAGGTCAGGCAAACGACGTTTCAATGATCGCCGTAAAGCCTTGTCTGACTCGATCTTTTTTACCACTTGAAACAATGCATCGATAACCGTATTGCCGGTGACATGAATATGAGACTGTTCGATGTTCTCTGCCAGCAGATTCTCTGCTGACGCCTGTGTGGGAGCAAAGTGCAGATCTGCTAACGCTGATGTAATCCGGCGATTGGCTTCCTCTGGCCACGGATTGAACAGGTTGCCGGTTCTTAACCCAGCCTCTACATGGGCGACACTTATTTTTTCGTAGTGGGCGGCGAGCGACGCTGCAAAGGTTGTGGTGGTATCGCCCTGTACGATCAATCGGTCTGCTTTGTACTGACCAAACACATCACGTAGCCCCAGCAACACCCTGACAGTGATGTCGGTCAAATCCTGGTCAGGTTGCATCAGGTTTAGGTCATAATCGGGTTTAATGGCAAACAGTTCAAGCACCTGGTCAAGCATATGCCGGTGCTGGGCAGTGACACAAACCCTGGTTTCGAACTCAGGTTTGTTTTTTAGCGCAATGATTAGAGGTGCAAGTTTTATCGCCTCAGGACGAGTGCCAAAAACGATAAGAATTTTTTCGGTCATCGATCATTGGCCTTATCCTGACGAGAATGCAGACGCATTTTTACCAGACTTTGGTTGAGACTCTTGTGAGGGACTTCGTTCGGACTTTGCTCCAAGGCTATCTCTCATCTCGGTTTTGTCACGTACGCGAAATTACTCTTTATTTACACGACGCAGTGTTGACAGTCAACGGCCTGGAGGACGGAGCAACGGCCTGGACAATATCCAGACCATTATCGGCGGGTCTCCTGGGAGATTACCGGCTATAGGACGCCTGCAAAGCTCCCAGGTTTTGACTGCGGTTCAATCTCTCGGACAAAAATTCATCTGTGCAAAACATCATTCGCTGTCTTCCTGGCGAGTATGTACAGTATTCGGCATAGTCTCGATTGTTCATCGTCGCCAGGAATTGCAAATACCTGGTCATCTCTCCCCAACAACAAGGGGTTCTACCGCAACGATCTCATCAACGAAAATCGGCACGTCATCAACAACAGACGTTTCCTCAGCATCCGCAATCATGGCTTTAGGCTCGAACTTCATCCTGTACGATGCATTGACGCTGAGCCACCAAATTTCGCTCAATCCCAAACTGTTATAACGTGCGCGCACAGAATCGAGTTGTTCATCGAAGGGTCCTAGAACCACACGGTAAGATGTTTTGTTAGCAAACTGCACCTTGTTGATGTTCATGGGCGCGTCCATATCCGAGCCCATTTGGTTGACGAACAGTTCGGCTAAACGCGCTTCGGCATAACTTGCCAAAACAAGATAGTGGTCCTGGGGAGGCAGTTCCACCTTGACTGGTACTACAGGTACGTTGACGGGTTCGGGGATGGCGACAGGTTCTACCTTTTTAACAGGTTCCGGTTCTACCGCTGCGACCATTTCTTTCTTAACAGCAGCTTCCTTAACAGCAGCTTCACCTGCGAGACTAATTTGACTGACTGCGAGCATCCAGGGGTACAATTCCAGATTTTCCAGCTCAGCTTTTGACGCCCCGTCCTTTGGTACAACCAGCCGGTACTTGGTGGTTCCGCCGTAATCGAAGAAGGCAATCTGAACAGTTAAGTTAGTCGTATTCTCAATACGCCTGCGTTCTTTGGTTGCACCTTGCATTTCCTTAAAACTACCGACAACCCAGAATTCCTGCTTGTCTGCAGCGGCGTTCGCAGTTGATGTAACGGACAACATAAGCAGGCAGCTACAGATGATGATATATTTCATTGGTTTATAACCCTTTTGTGTTCCATTTTCGTCAACTTAAATTCTATATCCTTGATTTCTGCATTCAAGGCGTCGAGCTACCTTCCAGCCGGATATAAGGTATGGTCGTCCGATAAACCGATTTTTAGGCACTTCCGCAAGGTTTTTGGAAGGTTATCTGTGAAGAAAAACAGCTTGTGGTTGCGGTCGTTTAAGCGCGCCATCAAGGGCACGATATGGCTCGCCCTGGTTGGGTTAATACCCAATCTAGCCGCAAAAAAGCTGACAATCCGCCGTATCTTTCTGGTGTGTACAACGTTGCGACCCTGACACCCCTGCAGCGGCCGAAGGGCTGGCAATGTCGGTGGTTATAACAATTTCTGGGTTGATCCGGGGTCCGATGTGTTTATGGTCAACGGCAAGTTTCGCACATCGATCATTACTGACCCGGGCAATGGCCGCATGCCCTCAATGACGCCTGCGGCAACTAAATACTTCACCGAGCGGCGTAAGTTGCGCCGCCCCAACGATGGCACCGCCTGGTGGCTGAATGTTGACGGGCCACCGTGTGGAACGAACCCTGGTCGGGCGAGTATATCTGGCGCAATAGTGATGACCGGTGATCCTGTTAGTTTCAGCGTTCGTTCGGGGTGGTAACGGTCACTACAGGACTTGAGGCTTTTGGTATTCTCCACATGCAGGTAACTTTTACACACCTGGCGGGCACCATCGATCTGTAGTGGTTTACGCTTTTTTTGGTTTTTCCACGCCTGTAGCTGATCCAGTATCAAACAAGTGCCGCTTTGAACTGTCCGTGTTCAATGCCTTGTTAGCACCTACGAACGCAACGCCTTGAGAACAGCTTTAGGTTCTTTTGCTACCACGTTAAGCAGCACTAGTGCCGGTCCTTGAGGCACTCGATCACCCCGCTCCCAGTGCCGCAAAGTACTGACACTTATTCCAAAAGCTGAAGCAAACTCACTTTGCGACATTCCGACCTTGGCGCGAATATTCTTCACATCGACTGGGGAGAATTCGTGAACTACGGCTTTTCCTGGTTTTCCTTTTGAAAACTCGACCGCCTCTTCAAGACCCTGTTTAATACTTCTGAATGCGTTACGCATTTGAACCACCGTAGTGCTTGACTAAAAGGCTGATGAATTTGGCTAACTCATTACGCTCCGACTTCGTCAGATTGGCTTTTTCTCCTTTTCCGAAAATTATAAGCAGGAATAGGGGATCAGTTTATTTTGGTAATAGTAGATTACTCTGACGCCGCCACTTTTGCCCTGGTGGTGATATAGACCTGATGATCGAAACACCTGAACTGCCCAACCCTGTGGAGCGAAAGATCAAAGTGAAACTGGCTCTGGCAGAGCAGTTGGGGGATGAGAAAATAGACATTCTTCTTCACGATAAAAACCAGCCACTGCAGGCAATCCACCCGATCGCAAAAGAAGAAGGCGTTAAGCTGACAGGGTAGCGAGCATAGAGCCCGCGTAATATAGCGGGATAAAACGGATCCGCTGCTCTGCCAACTCTGCATAGTGCCCAGTGGAGAGTACCAGCCCCTCGCCGCTGTCCGGGTATTTGCTAAGTGCCATGTGCAGACTTTTCAGGCTGCCTGTGCTACCGGACTTTACTTCGACCGGATGAATGTGTGCCTTTCCACTGATCAGGTAATCTACCTCTGCCGAACTTCCCCTGGCATCTCGTGCCCAATAGTAAAGATCATTTTTTTGCATGGCGCATATTTCCTGGGCAACAAATTGTTCGGCAAGTTTGCCACGGTAAATGTCTAACAGGCCCGGCTGCCTTATTTCAATATCAACGGGAATACCACTGAGCCTTCGCATCAACCCGATATCAATCAACGACACCTTGAATTTTTTTTGGTTAACATCGGCGCCTATAGGAATGCCGATGGTCCTGGCAGCCGGAATCTTGTGAATAATCTTCGCCATGACCAGCAAGTCAAATGCTTTGCGTATAGTCGGGTTAGAGAAGCCACCGGCAAGCGTAGAGTATTTGATTTGCTCCCCTACCCTGACTGCGCAACTTGTCAGTACATTATCCAGACAGAACTTGTTAGCCCGTGGCGCATACTTTGCGAAATCGAGCCGATAGGTGTCGATGATTTCAGACTGCACTTCAAACGCATTCAGCAATCCCGCACCATTTTTCTCGGCCCCGTCATAGTAAGCTTCTACTGCCTCCGGCAGTCCACCGACGAAGAAATACTGCCTTAAGTGATTCAACAACAGTTGATGCACCAATTCGGTCTGTCTGGTCGGCGGATCTTGCAATATCGCGACGAGCTGCTCGTAACCTCCGGCGAGCAAGAATTCGACATACGCCAACGGATACATATTAAGAAACTGAACCCGACCGACTGGAAACGAAATATCGCCTGAGGCGAATTCCAACAAAGAACCAGCGGCTATCACATGCAATTCTGGAATTTCCTCATAGAGAAATCGCAATGCCATAAGTGCCCTTGGGCATGCCTGTATCTCATCAAAAAACAGGAGAGTTTCACCCGGTACAATCGGCTGCTGCAGAACAACTGACAACTGCGACAGAATATTTCCGCTACTTAAATCGCCCTCAAATATCCCATGCAGGTCACGTCGTTTTTCAAGGTCAATTTTTGCAAAGCTGTTAAAAGAATCCAGACCCAGTTTCTCGATTGACCAGGTCTTACCAATCTGTCGTCCACCCCTTATGATTAACGGCTTACGGCGACTTGAATCTTTCCAGTTAAGCAACTGAGCATCGATCAGGCGCTTCATTTACCCAAAACCTTTAAAATAACACGGGTTAATTGTAACATAGCCTTTAAATAAACAATCATCTATTTAAAGGCATACGTTAATGTTAACAGTGTCTGAAGATCCGACAGGATATGATTTATCATAGTACCAGCTGTGTCAAAGTTGATCTGGTTCCTAATCGTTGCGGTTGGTCGGGCAGGGTTATTGGTCCCTGACCCGTTTTTCAATTTTAAGTTTTATCACCGCGTTTTCTCCGGTGAGATCTATGGTCGATGACAGAGCCTGGTAATCATCGGGGCTTACATTAGCAATGCCACTGGAGGAAATGCGGGCGACTACCTGCACCTGGTCGAAGTTGGCGAGCCCCATACCGGGCATCATCGCCATGGATTCATCCAGTGACACCAGTTTTGGCAGGGCACCACGAACCATTTTTTCGACCGCAAGGGGCATGGGTGGGCCATTGATTGCACGGGCAAATACAAATACCGGTGTGCTGGCGCTTACATCAACCGTGTCTGCAACTTCCACCAGAACCTGTAGCCTTCTGCCACCGGTGGCTGGGTTTTGCGCTGCGGTTTTCTCTGTGATTTTCTCTGTAGTGTTCGCCGTCGCAGAGGCAATGGGGGTCTGGCCCTGGGCAATCATGTCCTGCTCAATTCGATTGATTGCGGACTGCAGCAGCTCTGCTCTTTGACCTTCGGCACCGGCTGCCAGTGCCTTGCGGAACTGAATCACGGATTCCTGCAGGTCACCTGACTGAAAGGCGGCCAGGGCTTTTATTTCCAGCAGGGTAACGTCATGGGGGTTGAGTGCCAGGGTTCGGTCTATGGCGCTTTTTACGCGCGGCGTCATTCGACGTTCATCTGCCATAAAAAGAGCCTCTGCATAAAAGGAGGCCAAACCATGCGCCTGCGGAAATCTGTCGAGCAACACATGAGCTGTTTCAGCCGCCTTTTCATACTGTTCCAGGCTCATGTAGGACTGCGCCAGTAAATACCAGCCGTCGATATTGTCTGGCTGGTCTTTCAGTTTGTTCGCCAGTTTCTCGACACTGGTGTGCATCTGGTAGCTATTGTGCGGGTCGGCAGAACGCAGTTCCTGCGCTATCTGCAAATCGTCAATGGCACCCCAGGACAGGCCAAAGTCAGCATAGGCAAACAATGCAAATACCGGGACCAGGATCGCCAGTGCAATCGGCAGCTTTCCCGAATCCAGGACAGTTTTTTCGTTTGCGGCTGTATCAGAACCCGTGACCCTTTGATTCAGGGCTGTTGTCTGGCTCAGGGCTGTTGTCTGGCTCACGGCTGTCGTCTGGCTCACGGCTGCTTCATTCGTTTCCTGCAGCAGGTTTTTCTTCAGTTCAAGTTCCAGCAAATCGTACTCAGCCTGGTCAATATCGCCCTGCGACAGCGTGTCCTGGTACTCATTTAATCGTTCTTCATAAATGGACACATTAAACCCGGTGCGATGATCATCTGACGTTCTGGAGGCTGAATCTCTACGAAGAAACGATGGCGTCACCGTAGCCAGGAGATTCGGCCAGACAAGTGGCACGATAATAAAGCCAAACGCTACACTACAAAGGCCAAGGGCCAGTATCCAGAAGGTCATCATTTGTCAGATTGCACTGAAGAAGATTGCTCTGAAGAGGAGTTACCGGAATGCGCTGAAGAAATCAGCTTATCGAGCCGTGATTGTTCATCATCAGATAAAGAAGCACCCTGCCCCATCGCCTGCCTGTTCGAATACCGCCGGGAGACATTAAATACAATCACCAGGGCAACCATAAACAGCAACAAAGGCCCAAACCAGAGCAACCAGGTGCTGGGTTTAAGCTGCGGGTCGTACAGGATGAAGTCGCCGTATCGCTGATGCATAAAATCGAGTACTTCTGCATCCGATTTACCTTCCAGAATCAGGCGGTGGACTTCTCGCCGCAGGTCCTTGGCAATCATCGAATCGGAACCCGCGAGGTTGGTATTCAGGCACTTGGGGCAACGCAATTCATCAATCAGGGCATGGTAGCGGTCGCGCATCTCATCATCGGGAAAGGGGTAGGCATCAATCGCTGCGATGGACGACATTGGCAGCAGGCAAAAGACGACGAAACCCAGAATGAACAAAAGCCGCATCAGTCGGTGCCTGCCTTCTCTTCTAACTGGCCCCGCAGGTGCAGAATCAGCGGCTCCAGGGTCTCTTCCCAGACCCGGGTACTGACTTCGCCAACATGCTTGTACTGAATCACACCGGATGCATCCACAACAAAGGTTTCCGGTGCACCGTAGACACCCAGATCGATTCCCAGTTTCCCCTCGTTATCAACAATGTTAAACCGGTACGGGTTGCCATAACGCTGCAGCCAGGCCCGCGCCTTTGCTGAATCGTCATTATAGTTAATGCCATACAAGGGCACACCTTCATCGTTGCTGATGCGGGTGAGTTCCGGATGCTCAATCACACAGTTCGGGCACCAGGTGGCCCAGACATTGACCAGGGATACTTCACCCTGAAGATCCCTGACCGTCAGCGTTCGCTGTTCGTCGTGCAGTTCCGCCAGTTCAAACTCGGGAAATGGGCGATCTATCAGTTGCGACGGCAGCAGGTGAGCGTCTTCCAATCTGAACCCAATCGCCAGGATAAACACCAGCACGAAAAACACCGCCAGGGGAATCAATAGTATTTTGTTCAGGGTCTGTCTGGCAGGCGGATTCAAAGCGCTTTGCAGCTGCTTATCGTCCTGCAGCTTGTCACCGCCCGCATTCACAGCATCACCCACAAGATCACTCATGCCAGAGCCCCGGCCGTGTCGACTATTGCCTGTCGCTGCACTCTTTTTCGATACCGGCGATCAGCGACGGTGACGAACCCGCCGACGGCGATCAGCAGTCCACCAAACCAGATCCAGCGGACGAAAGGTTTGTAGTGAATGCGTACAGCCCAGGCATCTTCGCCAACAGGGTCCCCCAGGGCAACGTACAGGTCCCTGAATATTCTCGGGTCCATATCCGCTTCCGTCATGACACTGCCGGTGGCCCGGTAGACGCGTTTTTGCGGATACAGGGTAACAATGCTCTCGTCGTCTTTTAGTACTTCAATCTCACCCTGGTCAGCCAGGTAATTAGGGCCTGTTATTTTCGACATGCTGTTCAGGCGGAAATCGTAACCGGCCAGGGTGACGACGCTGCCGGGTTCCATTCGCACGTCTTTTTCTTCACTGTAGTAAATCGTGATTGATACTCCAATGATAGCAACGGCAATGCCGGTATGGCCTAACAACATGCCATAGTAGGACAAGGGTTGCTTTATCAGGGAGGCAAGTTTGTCTCGCTTGTGCTGCACTTTACTGATCCAGTCAGTACTGAGACTCACCAGTATCCAGAGCGCGACGGAGTTGGTGAAGACGACTATCGGCTCGAACTTACTGGCGAACAACAGCAACAGAGCCGAAACGGCGATGACCGAACCCAGCAGAGGTATCCAATGACGTTTGACCAGACGATCGAGGCTGGTTTTTTTCCAGTGTGAGCCTGTGCTTACCGCCATCACAACAAACAGCAACATCACCACTGGTACAAAGACTTTGTTAAAATACGGCGGCCCCACTGAAATCTTGTCACCACCGGTAAACGCTTCATAAATCAAAGGATAGATGGTGCCCAGCAATACGGCACTCGCCGCCACCACCAATAGCATATTGTTAAGCAGCAACAGGGCCTCGCGGGAAGTGATCTCGAAACCCGAGTCGCTTTTGATACCCGAGGCTTTAAATGCATACAGCGTCAGCGAACTGCCGATAACCAGCACCAGGAATATCAGGATAAACATGCCACGCTCGGGATCCACGGCAAAGGCATGTACCGATGTCAGCACCCCCGAGCGCACCAGGAAGGCACCCAGCAAACTAAAGGAGAAGGCGAATAACGCCAGCAGCACGGTCCAGCTTTTAAAGACGCCGCGTTTTTCGGTGGCTGCCCGGGAATGAATTAAGGCAGTGCCGACCAGCCAGGGCATAAAGGACGCATTTTCCACCGCATCCCAGAACCACCAGCCGCCCCAGCCCAGTTCATAATAAGCCCACCAGCTGCCCAAGGTGATTCCCACGGTTAAAAAGGCCCAGGCAACGTTGGTCCACGGTCGCGACCATCTGGCCCAGGCACTGTCCAGTCGGCCACTCGTTAAGGTCGCAATCGCAAAAGCAAATGGCACGGCAAACCCCACGTAGCCCATGTAAAGCATGGGCGGGTGAACAATCAGTCCAAAGTCCTGCAATAGCGGATTTAAATCCGAACCCTCCAGAGGGAAGACGGGCAGCGACCGATCAAAAGGATTGGAGGTTAATAATATAAACAGCATAAAACCGACATTAAGCGTACCCAGCACCGCCAGCACCCGCGCACGCATATCAACGCTCAGACCCTGACTGAATAAACTCACCGCCAGTGTCCAGCCGGACATCACCAGAATCCACAACAGAAAAGAACCCTCGTGGGCTCCCCAGATCGCTGACACCTTGTACTGAATTGGCAGGGCCGAATTCGAGTTACGGGCAACGTAGGCAACGGAAAAGTCGTCGTTGATAAATGCATTGGCCAGGCAGGCAAAGCTTAGCGAGACAAAGACGAAGACGCCGAGAGAGAGTGAACCACCCAGCTGCATCCAGGCCATGCGAGACCGGTAGACACCTAACGAGGGAATCACAGCAAGGCAGGTCGCCAGGCCCAACGCGAGGATTAAACTGAAATGACCAAGCTCTGCGATCATAAGGTGGATTCTGGCTTTTCTTCGCCGTCGGCTTCGTGCGCGTTGGCCAGCACTTTACTGACCTCCGGCGGCATGTAATTTTCATCATGCTTGGCCAGTACTTCTTCGGCGATAAAAACACCCTGGTCGTTTAAAGCCCCGTGGGCAATCACGCCCTGGCCTTCGCGGAACAGGTCCGGCAACATGCCCTCATATTGCATGGTAAAGTCAGACTCCCGTAGATCGGTTACCACAAAGGTGACTTTTAAATCCGTGCTCGATCTCACAATGCTACCAGCCTTGACCATACCACCGGCACGAATCATCTGCCCTATGGGTGCATCACCCCGGACGATTTGTTCAGGTTCGTAGAACAGGTTGATGTTTTCATTGAGCGCCATCAGCGCAAGCGACACCGCGCCGCCGCTGCTGACCAGGATAAACACCACCAGCAGCAGCCGGTTGCGTCGATGGGTTTTCATCTTGCCAAATTTCATTGCTGTTCCGATGAATGTTGCTGTTCCGAGATAGGCTTTTTTGAACCAGCAGCCACTGGCCCAGGTGTGGTCATTTCAGGCATGGCGCTTAACACGCGGGACTGCTGTTGAAAAAACCGCTGCTGCATTATCGACGGCCTGACAATATTAAATAACAGAATCCCGATACCCAGGCCATAGACGCTCCAGACAAAAAGCCCGTGACCCCCCATGTTGATAAAGTCAGCGAAGGTTTCAAAGTGCATGCTTTGCCTTTATCGCCGTACTTTCTGCACCGGTCCCATTCAGTTTTGCCAGCACCAGGCGCCTGACCCAATCGGTTCTGCTTTCCCTTTGGAGTATTTCAACCCGCATCCGCAGCATCCAGGCGGTAAAAAAGAACAGGTAAAAACCAATCACCATCACCAGCAAAGGCAGCCACATTTCTGAAGGCATTGCCGGTTTTTGCGTCAAACTGAAACTTGAAGACTGATGCAGGGTATTCCACCACTCCACCGAATACTTGATGATGGGGATATTAATCACACCCACCACCGCCAGCACCGCCGTTGCCCGCCCCGCCGCCTCGCGGTTTTCCATGGCTGACCGCAACGCCATAATGCCGATAAACAAGAACAGCAGTACCAGGGTCGAGGTGAGCCTGGCATCCCATACCCACCAGGTGCCCCACATGGGTTTACCCCAGATAGCCCCGGTCGCCAGTGCCAGCACGGTAATCGAAGCACCGATTGGCGCTGCGCACTGTAATGCCACGTCTGCCAGCTTGATCCGCCAGATCAGGAATACAGCGCCCGCTGTGGCCATCATCATGTAACTGGATTGCGCCAGAATCGATGAAGGCACGTGCATATACATGATCCGTTGCGCATTGCCCTGCTGATAGTCTGCCGGTGCAAACAGCAATCCCCATACGATGCCGACGGACAGAAAAAGCAGCGCCAGTACACCGAACCAGGGCAGCCATCTTCCGGAAATTTCGAAAAACGACCGGGGCGCCCCTAACCTATGAAACCACTTCCACACCGAGTTATTTTACCACCTGTTTTACCTGTTGGGATGCTGGGAGGCTGACCGAGAATATAGAACCTGCTGCGGAAAAGCTCCCAGGCTCGCAGTTTAGCAGAAAACCGCCACAGGGCATTGATGAAAATCAATATAATTCAATGACTTTCAATGGCTTTCAATGACTGTTAATGACTGAGGGAAATGCGAACACCTGCCGATGTCGCAATGGGCGCAAATCCAGCGCTCAATACCAGAATCGCCGACATCCACAGCATATGGGCGCCGTAGTCGCCCCCTTGTGCCGCTGTTTGAATCAGGGCTGTGCCCAGAATGAGGACGGGAATGTAGAGCGGCAGGATCAATATGGCGATCAGTACGCCGCCTTTTTTCAGGCCGACGGTAAGCCCGGCACCAATCGCCCCCAGCAGGCTCAGTGTCGGGGTGCCGAGTAAAAGCGAGATAACCATACCTTCGATCCCCGCTGAATCCAACGCCAGCATCAGACCCAGTACCGGGCTGAGTATGACCAGCGGCAAACCACTGACGATCCAGTGACTGGTGATTTTTGCCATCACCAGCACAATAAAGGGCTGCATTGAAACCGACATCTGTTCGAGGGATCCGTCTTCATGATCACTGCGGAACAGCGCCTCCATCGACAACAGGGTAGCCAGTAAAGCGGCGACCCAAACCACACCTGGTGCAATTGCTCGCAAGGTATCGGCCGCGGGGCTGATACCCAAGGGGAACAAGCTGATTACCAGGACAAAGAACACCAGTGGGTTGAGGACATCCGCCGGATGCCGAAAACCCAGGGTCAGTTCACGTTTGATGGTTGTGATTAACATGCCGGGTCCTGCTCTCCCAAAATCAGGAACCGAACATTGGTGTCAACGTTGATGGCCTGATGGCTGGTATAAATAATTGAACCACCGTTGGCAATATGTTGGCCCATTAATTTTTCGAATTTGTTGACGCCTTCAACGTCGATCGCACTAAAGGGCTCATCCAGCAGCCACACCGGGCTGTCCAGTAAATAGAAACGTGCCAGGTTGACGCGCTTTCTTTGGCCTTCGGACAGGTTGCCGCAAGGCACATGTTCATAACCCTGCAGGCCAACCTCAGATAAACCGTTAGTCAGTTCTGCCTCGGTAACAGCCGTCTGTTGCAGGTTGCACAGCCATTTGAGGTTTTCAGCGGTGGTTAAGAGGTCTTTTACGCCAGGTTTGTGGCCAAGAAATAAGGGGTGCTTTTCAAGCTGCCAGTCAACCTCACCATCGAATTCGGTGTACAGGCCACACAGGATGCGTAATAAGGTTGTTTTACCGGCGCCGTTAGCCCCTTTTATCTGGACTATCTCTCCGGCTTGTAACTGGAACGACAATTGATCAAATAGCAAACGATGATCACGTTCGCAGCTTAGGCTTGATACTGATAAGAGTGTTTTGTTGTTGATTTTAGATCCAACCCAACTGAATTACTGTCGATCCGCATAGAGAAGGCAGGGGGAGCTTTTCCCGAGCACGCCCGTGGTCGCAACGGGCTCGGCACGGGCTCGGCGCCCCCAACTCAATGCTCTGGAAAAGATCCCCTTGCCTTCTCAACGCTACCAATTTCACAACCAACAAGTGTTGGAAGCTATCCAAGGCCCCAGTTGGCTTCTTCACGCAGTCGTTCCATAAACGCATCTTCATAAGCCTCTTCCGGTGTTTCCCGCACCAGGCGATCAAGTGCGTGGGCGTCGTCACCTAAGAGCACGCGCCATCTTTCGTCTTTTACGCCCTGCAGCATCATGGCGGCGGCTTCGGCGGCGGTTGTGGGTGCATTGTCACGAAAGTTTTCGCCCTGGGTTTTAATCATTTCACGAATCTGGTCATCGGTTACCGAGGTTAAATCCATACCCCTGCCTTCCATCCGGATTCTCATAGGCGCAATATCTTCTGCAGACAATTCGAGCGCATCGGGTTTACCCATCACCTTGCCGGAATTTATGGCAATCGAGGTGCCGATATGGCCCGGCATGACCACCGACACTTTTACATGCGGCGCATTGTGCCGAAAATCTGTTACCAAGGCTTCGGTAAATCCTTTGACGGCGAATTTCGCAGCCGAGTAGGCGGAGTGCGTTGAACCCGGCCCCAGGCTTGCCCAAAATCCATTGACGCTACTGGTGTTAATCAGGTGTGCTTCTTCGCTCGCAACGAGTAAGGACATAAATGCGCGTGAGCAGTAGTAGACACCGTACCAGCAGATGTTAAAGGTGCGTTCCCATTCATCCCGTGGACCATCAATAAAGCTCACACCAGAACCAATCCCAGCGTTGTTAAACAACAGATTGACATGGTCGCGCTGATGCTGTTCGACGACTTCATCTCGAAATCGAAGTACATCGTCTTCGTTGGAAACATCACATTTGTGTGCAGTGATTCGAATGCCTTGCGGTGCTTCTGCCTCGCAGAGCTGGATGGTTTGCTGCATGTTTTCTTCAATGACGTCACAGATTGCAACATCACAACCTTGTGCCACCAGTTGCCTGGCGAGTTCGCGCCCCATGCCAGTACCACCGCCGGTGATGACCGCCAATTTACCGGAAAAATTCTGCATGACTTACCTCTGTTTTTTCGTTCACTGGTGCTTGTCAATGGTGCTTGTCAATAATGGTACCATAGCCATTGATAGGAGGACGATGAAAACCAAATTACTATTTGTGACCGATCCCTTGTGTTCGTGGTGTTGGGGAACCCTCCCCGAGGTGTTAAGCGCCAGAGAAAAAATGGCGCAGCAGGTCGAATTCGATCTCATTATGGGTGGTCTGCAAATTGGGCCACCCACAGGGCTGGTGGAATATGACAAGCAACGACTGCGCAGATTATGGCAGGAAGTGACCAATGTTACAGGGCGAACATTCAGTGGGAAAATTCCAGAGGATTTTGTCTATCACAGTGAAGTTGCCTGCCGGGCAGTTGAGATTGCCCGGAATAATACGGGTGGTCCGCCCTGGGATTTTTTTTACCAGCTACAGGCTTCCTTTTATGAAGATGGGTTGGATATCAGTCAACCAGCGGTGCTGGCTAACTTGTTACAGATTGACGAAGTGGACGTTAGCAGCCTGATATCTGACAGTCATTTTGTCGATGCTGTCCGCCGACATTTTGAACTTGCAGCAAGCTTATCGGCCAGCGCCCTGCCAACAATTTTGTTAGATACAGGCGAAGGCTACAAACTGCTGTCAGGTGGCTACATTACAGCCGAGTATCTTGTCGCAGAAATTGAACATCGCATGGAAATAAAATAGTGCCATGTTGTTAATGTCGTTATCAATCCTGTCTGTGTTCGTGATGTTCGGGCTCGTAACATCAGGGCTTGTGTTTTATTTCGCACCGCGGCCAAAATTAAATGCTGCGCCTCAACAACATCGCATTCCTGAAGTGCCAGTCGAGGAACTGGATGACTGGCTGGCAAAACGTGAATCTGAAGTACCGGATCTCATCGAAAGCACCCAGGCAAGAATTCAATGGGCAAATGCCAGGGAGCCACAAAAGACCCGACTCAGTTTTCTCTACCTGCACGGTTTCTCGGCAACATGGCAGGAAACTGCCCCGGTGACAGAACAGCTGGCGGCCCACTTTTCTGCCAATGTCGTGCAGGGTCGGGTTGCGGGTCATGGCCAGGGGCCTGCCGGTATGCTAACTTGCGCTGAAGACTGGCTACAGAGTACCGCTGACCAGTTTCAACTCGCACGGCGAGTCGGCGAGCAGGTCGTTATCGTCGCGACCTCCACCGGTGCGCCGCTTGCGGTATGGCTCACAAGCCAGCCAGAAATCGCCAACAAGGTGCATGCGTGTTTGTTCATGTCGCCTAATTTTCGCATTCGGAATCCGTTTGGATTTGTGCTGACATGGCCCTGGTCCCGGCATTGGGTCTACTTTATTGTCGGCAAACAACGCAAGTGGGAACCACTGTCCATGGCAGAGGCCGAGTGCTGGACCCATGAATATTCGACCCTTGCGCTGATCGAAATGCAAAAAACGGTCGACTGGGCCAACAAACAAGCCTTTGAGGACATTCAAGTACCGTTGGCCATGATGTACATGCAAAATGATGCGACTGTTTTTCCACCTGCAGCAATCAGAATCTTCAACCGTTGGGGCACCCAATTGAAACGTATTTATAAAGTCAGTATTGATGGTGAGACCGACGAACATGTATTCGCTGGTCACATCACTGCACCGCATCGTATTGAATGGACTGTTGAGACCTTTAGGGAATTTCTCTGCGAAGTAGACTCGATTTCACAATAAGTCATTATGATCGAACGTCTCAGCCAACCCTTTCTTCTGCCTGCAATCATTTTTGGTTTTGCCTACCTGGCCGTTCCCTACCATCACTACTTACCGGATTCCCTGGAGAACATTTTCGAACTGGGTCCTTTCTGGACACTGGCGATAGTCGCGCTGCTGGCGAGCGTCTTCAACCGGGTTAAAGTTCTGCTGACCATTGTGCTGGTGGCGGCGGCTTACACATTCAAGGACTACCAGGACGATGGCTTGATTCATCAGTTCAGCTTGCTGGCGCTGGTCCCTGCTAACCTGTTTGTCGTTTGTCTCTACACCGAACGTGGGGTTCTGTCCTACGCTGGAATGGGGCGGCTGTTGTTTGTCTTTGTGCAATCAGCTGGCATCTACTATTCGAGCAATATCAGTTTGCCAACGATCACAGACCTGAGCATGCCCACGATCGAAATACTGGACCCGGTTCTGTTCGAGGTATGGCCTTTGTGGCTACCCCCGCTGCAACTGGCGTTTCTAATTGCCGTTACTGCCTTGTTGGGGGTGCTGACTAAAACGTTGATCTCTCCCTCACCAATTGCTAACAGTATTTTCGGAGCCACTGTCGGTTACTGTCTGACAACCTGGTTGCCTCTATCTGCCAATGTCGAGGGGGCTTTTTTTATCGCCATTGCAATCATTCTGGCGAGAGGTCTGCTGCGCGACTATTACAATATGGCATACAGAGATGAGCTCACCACGCTACCGCAGAGACGAGCGTTGAATGAGCACTTATCCTCCCTCGGCCGCAACTATACGCTGGCGATGCTGGATGTTGATCATTTTAAGAAGTTTAACGACACCCATGGCCACGACGTGGGTGACCAGGTGTTGAAGATGGTCGCCACCCAGATCAGAAATGTCGAGGGTGGAGGTAAGGCATACCGGTATGGCGGTGAAGAATTTACGGTGGTGTTCACTGGCACTGATACCTTTGACGCCGCCGGTCACCTGAATATGGTTCGTAAAAACATTGCTGCGTACAAAATGGTTATTCGTGATAAGAAGCGACCGGAAGAGAATAACGAGAAGTCACGTAACGCTCGCGAACGAGGTTCATTTCGAAAGGCAGAAAAAAAGGTCTCCGTTACGATCAGCATCGGGGTCGCGTCTAGAAGATTGAAATCCGACCAACCCGACGATGTGTTGAAACGCGCGGATAAGGCGCTGTACAAGGCCAAGAACGCTGGTCGAAACAAGGTGTCGGTCGATACTAGCGACCAGTCATAAGATAGCGGTGTAATTCGTCATAGCTTTCTATTAACATCTTTTTATTGTCAATTTTCTACGGCGCGAAAAAGTTATGGCCTCTGTTACTTACGCCATCGTGTTTAATGGTGAGATCGGCGAAGGATTCCAGATCATCTCTGTTAAAGCGCATATGGCCAAGTTGTTAAAGGCTGACGCCAACAAGATGCAGGTATTGTTCTCTGGTAAACCTGTCGTCATCAAGCGTACGCCCGATAAAGCCGTGGCTGTAAAATGGGGTACTGCTTTAAAAAAGATCGGCGCAAGTGTGCGGGTCAAAGTTGTTAAAGCCGACGCGTCCACAGCATCAGCTACACCGTCAAAAAAGCCATTGGAACAGTCTTCAAAAGCAGCTTCAAGAACCTCTTCAAGAACCTCTTCAAAAACAAAAAGGGCCCCAACGCCAGCGGCATCGAATCAAACCCGGGCTGTATTCAAGACATCGTTTGATGACGAGCAAGACGATTTTAAAGACCCGGTAGAATCGTCTGCAGGGGATGAATTCAGCCTTGCGCCCAATGTCGGCAATTTGTTCGAACAGGCACCGGCAGTCGCTGCGCCAAACCTGAACCTCAGCGAGTATTCAGTATCAGAAAACGACGATACGCCGCTCGTTGAACCCACGGTTTACCAACCTGCGGAAATCGACTTGAGTGAGTACAGCGTCGCCGAAAATAATGGAACGTCCCTGGTTGAAGCAGCCCCCGAGGTTGCCAGGGTTGAAGCACCCGACTTTGCTCTCGATAAACCCGGTGCCATTCTTGAAACATTAAAAGAAACAGTAGAACTGTTGGACCCGGACACCAGCAGCATGTCGTTAGCATTCCCGGGCACTGACCTATTGGACGAAGATGAAAAGCAAGGTCCGCCCCCCAAGGGACCCGATGTCAGCAATATTTCTCTCCTACCCAACTTCGACTTATAACAATCCATGCCATGCCAGACAGGATCCTAGTCACCGGCGCTTCCGGTTTTATCGCGGCGCATGCGATTCTTGAACTGCTTGACCACGGCTATGAAGTCCGGGGCACACTGCGTGACCTATCGAAGGCCGAACACATACGAGCCGTACTTGGACAATACAACCACAAAGCCAGCACAATTGAATTTGTCAGCGCGACCCTGACCGATCGAAACTGTTGGAATGCTGCCGTGCATGGCTGTGACGGTATATTTCACCTGGCGTCACCTGTCCCCATTGAACAACCCAGGGATCCTGACGAGCTGGTAATCCCCGCCAGGCAAGGCGCACTCAACGTTTTGCGTGCAGCACAGTTGGCCGGCATAAAACGTGTTGTGATGACTTCTTCAGTCTATGCGGTTATCTACCATGCGAATGCCGAATCACGAAAACAAACCGGCAATGACTGGACTGACTTAAGTACTCCGGGATTAACCCCTTATGCGATCAGCAAAACAGTTGCCGAACAGGCTGCCCGCGATTTTGCTGAAACCGCTGACGGTATTGAGCTTGTGACTGTTCTGCCATCCCTGGTACTGGGTCCCGCCCTGGAACCAGACTATGGTTCGTCTTTGGAGGCACTGTTGCTACTTTTAAATGGCAGTTATCCGCTGCTGCCAAAGTTGGGGTTTGCCATCGTTGACGTGCGGGATGTCGCCAGCCTGTTAAGAATCGCCTACGAGGCACCGGAAGCCGCAGGACAACGACTGATTTGCAGCAGCGACTTTCGCTGGTTCGTGGATATCTCCAAACAGCTGGTCAACGAGTTCCCTGACTATAAAAAGCAACTACCTACCCGCCAGATCCCAAACGCCCTGGTTAAGGTGCTGGCTCGATTCGACAAGGTGATTGCCTATATTCTATCGGACCTTGACAGGGTCATTGAGTACGATTGCACACCAGCAGAGTCGTTAGGATGGCGACCTCGTTCAGCAGAGGAGGCAATTTCTGCCGGGGCCAGGAGCCTGATTGAACTGGGTCTGGTGTAATAACAATAGAAACTGTCATTCGTGCTCTAGGTGGGGCTGCACCTCAACTCAACATTCGCATGTTCAGTATTCGTCGCGTCAGGCACAAAGCTCTCGTCGCAGTTATCCAGATCTGGCATGTTCGACCTTCGTACACAAATTCTCAACGACCTTGATACCGGCTGCTTCTAGCTGAGACCTCGCGAGGGCATTTTCTATTCCCAATTGCATCCAGAAACACTGTATCCCGATATCGATACTAGGTTGTACGAAACGCAGCACATTTTCGCTGCGCTGGAACAGGTCCACCATATCAACCTCTTCGGGAATGGACGCAAGGTTCGGGTAGCAGGGCAAACCGAGAACTTCATGATATCTGGGGTTTACGGGGATCACCTTGAAGTGAGTCATCAAGTAGCGGGCCACTTCATGGCTCGCCTTCGAAGGATTCTGGGACAAACCGACAACAGCAATCGTTTTGGTGCCTTGAAAAATTTGTCTAATGTTCACCTGGGCATTAAACCATGATCTCGCCACCGAACAAGTCTGGTACAATGCGTCAGCTCGAAAAGAGCAAACGCCCCGGTAGCTCAGCCGGATAGAGCATCCGCCTCCTAAGCGGAGGGTCACAGGTTCGACTCCTGTTCGGGGCGCCAATATAAAATGGTCCTGCCCCGTCACATAGGTGACGCTTTTCCGGAACGCCGGACCCACCGATCATATGGGTAGCGTAAAATGCATGGGATTCGTCCAGCTACCGAAAAAGACCTACCTGCAATTATCCAGTTGACAAGAGAAAACCGGCACTTACTTGAGCGCCTGGAGCCAACATTCTGGCGGGCATCAGTAAACGCCGATGACGCCCACGCAGCTTTTATGGCATTCGTTGTTTCCAGTCATGACATCATTACAAGGGTGCTGGATAAAGATGGGCCGATTGCATTCTCAGCAAGTTCCAAACATCCGGCAGGCCGGTGGTTTGTTGATGATGTGTGTTTGTCCGGGGATGCTGACTGGTCGACTGATGGACAGAATCTCTTCAACGCCATTGAAGAACGTCCAGCCGTTATGACTGCACCGCACCAGGATGAGGCCAGAGTTCGCGCAGCGGAACAGGCAGGATTGGCGCTTGTGAGTTCCTTTCGGTCAATTCGGTTTGATCAAAATTTGCCCGTCGAATTGCTTCAGGAACAAATCGAACCACGAAAACCACCACCAACTCTCATTGCTCCACCACTACACGTTTTCGGACCGGCGATGACTTCCGAATCGATTTCAGTCATTGGTGATGGAATGGATGGTCATGTCGTGTTATCTCCGCCTGTTAATGTGCCTCCAGTTTATGATGTCGGTGGAAAAGTTTCCGTGATCGACCGTGTAGTAGCAGATAATCGAGCCTATGCGCTCAAGAAGGCACTCAGTTATGCAGCCCAACGGGAAGATGTTGGCGTGATCCTGATAGTGGCTGAGGGGGATGCAGAACTAATGGGCATTGCCGACGAGTTTGGCGCCAGTCATCCGGTCGATGTGTTCACGTGGCCCGCGTGATTGGGTGTCCTGAAAAAGCCAATCCGTCTCGTTAACCGTTGGTAAACCTCCAGGCAGAGTTACGTCGTTACTCGTGCATTGATCAGTTTCATAGTTTTTTCGAACAACTAATTGTAGGATGTCGCTCGTAATAGCGTCGTCTGATGACAAATAAAGGAATGCGAGACAACTAGATGAGTTTACAAGTAGAAGGTGCCAACGAAATTCCAAGTTGCCAGGGAGGACTGGAAAACCTCGATGAAGAACATGACTATTGGCTAACGGATAACGAAGGGGATGTACCAAAAGACATCCGGGGTACATTCTTTCGTAACGGCCCCGGAAGACAGAAAATCGGTGGCAAGCCGTATGGGCACTGGTTTGACGGTGACGGCATGCTTTGTGCCTTCTCCTTTGTCGATGGCAAGGTCCATTTCAAGAATAAGTACGTGCGCACACCAAAATACATTGAAGAAACCAAACAGCAGAAGGTGCTCTATAGAGGGTTCGGTACCCAGATTCCAGGAGGCTTTTTCAAGAACTTTCTGAAAATGCCCGCCAACCCTGCCAACACAAATACTATTTTCCATGGCGGACATTTGCTGGCTCTGAACGAAGGGGGCAAGCCATGGGCCATGAAACCGGATTCACTCGATACTATTGGCGAATTCACTTACGAAAACCAGCTGCGCGCGTCCCAGGTATTTAGCGCACATGGCAAGGTTCATGTTCGTACTGGCGACTACATCAACTATGGTGCCGGGGTGTCTGGTTTTGGTCTGAAGGGGCCAAAGCCCTGTCTGAACATGTACCGTATTAGCCCACAAGGGAAGTTGTTCAATAACCAGCAGATCCCGCTGGACTCTTTTCCTTTCTGCCATGACTTTGCGTTGACAGACAAACATGCCATCTTCTTCATTGGCTCTATTGTATTCGGCAATATGACCCCTGTGATTATGGGCACGAGGACCATATCCGACCAGGTAAAGTTTGACCCGAGCATCACGATGAAAGTAATCGTCGTCGATTTAGACACGCTGAGCGAAGTGAAAAGATTTGAAACTGATCCCGGCGCTATTATCCATTTTGGTAATGCTTTCGAGGAGGGCAATGAAATTATCGTCGATGCCATGTTTACCGATAATTTCGTGGCGAATGATACCTTAGGCGACGTCTTCAATCCCGATGGCCGATTCAGTGGGGGCACATACATGCGCTATTTTCTCAATATGTCTACCGGGGAAATGCGGGCTGAAAAAGTTTCCGACGTGGAATCCGAGTTTCCAACGTTCAACACCAGCAAATCCGGTAGCAGGCATCAGGTTTCCTATACGGCCTGCTCCGTTGACAATGGTGCCAACAGCTTCTTCAACGCCATCCAGAGTGTCAGTTTCGATGGAGATTCGAAACTGGTAACACTGCCTCCTGGCTATTATGGTTCTGAGCCTCTATTCGTGCCCAGCGTCGGCGCCACCAGGGAAGATGATGGATATCTGCTTGAGGTTGTTTACAACGGCTTCGACCATCTGAGTGAATTGCAAATTTATCGTGCAGACGATGTTAGTAATCAGGTTTGCCGCATAAAACTCCGCCACCACGTACCACACCAGTTCCATGGCTACTTTACCGAGCACACGTTTATGGCTGCTTGATGGGCCCTCTTCCGGGTGGCCCTTCTGAAGCAGATTACGAGAGTTCTGGATACAGTTCTGGACACCCATCATGTTGGGTATCCTGAACTGGATACATGTTGGGTGTCCTGAATTGGTACAATGGTGGCGGGGAGACGTTGGGAAAGGGCTAGATGACGAATACGGGGGGATCTTTTACTGTTGTGGATTATCCTCACAGGCGATTCAATCCACTTACGGGGTGTTGGGTGCTGGTATCACCGCATCGTGCTAAGAGACCCTGGTCTGGTCTGACGGAGAAAACTGAAACGGCCGAGACACGTTCATATGACGAGAGCTGTCCACTGTGCCCGGGCAATACACGGGCGGGAAATACCAGAAACCCGGACTACGAAGGGACCTTCGTATTTAGTAATGATTTTGCGGCGCTGAACACAAATTCACTTATTCCCGCTGAAACGGGTGACGATTTGTTCGGCATCCAAAGCGCCACGGGAGAAAATCGTGTTATTTGTTTCTCTGCAGATCATAGTAAAACCCTGCCGGAATTACCGGTAGGCAATATTCGCCAGCTCATCAATACCTGGTGCTCACAGGTCGCTGAGCTTTCGAAGACTTATCCCTGGGTGCAGATTTTCGAAAACAAGGGATCCATGATGGGTGCATCACAACCGCACCCCCATAACCAGGTCTGGGCAAGCAGCTTTATCCCGAATGAAATCGCGATTCGAGACAAAATGTTAAAACGCTATTTCGAGGAAAAAGGCACCAATCTGCTGTTTGATTATGGACAGCGCGAACTGGCGGATGGAACACGCGTGCTATTCGAGAACGAAACCTGGATAGCACTGGTTCCTTTCTGGGCCACCTGGCCATTCGAAACGATGCTTCTGCCAAAAGCGCATCGCGCCCGCTTTGATGATTTAGGCCAATCAGAGCTCGATGACCTGGCCGTAGCCCTAAAGGCACTCACCATACGCTACGACAATCTTTTTCAGTGTTCTTTCCCCTATTCAATGGGTTGGCACTATGCACCATATCCGGCTCCTTATGGCGCACCTCATGAGGACGCAACAGAACACTGGCAGATTTACGCAGTTTTCTATCCGCCGTTGCTGCGATCAGCAACTGTTCGTAAATTCATGGTCGGGTATGAAATGCTCGCCGAGGCGCAGCGCGACATTACACCAGAACAGGCTGCGGAAAAACTTCGGACGCAAAGTCAGGTTCACTATAAGGAACAGGATTCATCGTGACGCCACCTGAACGTGCTGAATTCGCCTTCAAACAAGTATTTGGTGACAAGCCGGAGTACTTTTTTTTCGCACCGGGTCGGGTCAACCTGATTGGAGAACACACCGACTACAACGACGGGTTCGTCTTACCCGCAGCAATTAACTTTCAAACAGTAGTCGCCGCCAACAGACGGCAGGATCAAACTGTCCGCTGTGTCGCTGCGGATTATGACAATGAGCTGGATGTATTTTCCCTGGATGAGCCCGTTGTTGTTCTCGAATCGCCTCGCTGGGCGAATTATGTTCGCGGTGTAGTCAGCAGCCTGCAGACCAGAGGCTATAAAATAGGAGGTGTTGATATCGCCATCAGTGGCGATATCCCACAAGGTTCAGGACTCTCATCATCTGCCGCATTGGAAGTTGCCATCGGGCAAACATTCCAGTCACTGTTTAGGTTGACAATTTCACAGTCAGACATTGCCCTGGTGGGCCAGGAAGCAGAACACACTTTTGTCGGATCCCTCTGCGGCATCATGGACCAGTTAGTCTCCGCCAGGGCAAAGCAGGGGCATGCCCTGCTGATCGATTGCCGCACACTTGAGTCAACCCCGATCCCGATTCCGAATGAACTCGCCATTCTGATTGTGGATTCCAATGTGAGCCGTGGTCTTGTGGATAGTGAGTACAACAGCCGTCGCCAGCAATGTGAAGACGCAGCCCGACTGCTGGGTCTGGATGCCCTTCGCGATATCAGTCTCCCTGAGTTCAAGAAGCGCATCAACGAATTACCTGCCGATATTGCAAAGCGCGCACGGCATGTTGTTACAGAAAACGAGAGAACCCTGGCGGCGGCTGACGCCCTGGCCTGCTCCAACATGAAACTTCTATCACGACTGATGGCGCAGTCCCATGAGTCGATGCGTCAAGACTTCGAAATAACCATTCCGGCCATTGATCTCATTGTCAACACCATCAGCAGGGTCATCGGCGAGCGTGGCGGCGTTCGTATGACCGGTGGTGGTTTTGGCGGTTGTGTTGTTGCCCTGCTATCGCCACAGCTTATTCCCGAAGTGACCAATGCACTTTCATCTGTTTACGAAAGAGAAACGGGATTGCAATATTCTCACTATGTTTGCACGGCTTCAGCAGGTTCCGGAAAATTGGCACAAGCGTCATGATCGATGACCTCGCTGCTTTTTACGGCCAATTGACGCCGGATGGCGAAACGCTCAGGCTGTTCAATTTAACGAACAGCAACGGATTTGAAGTTACGTTTATGGACTGGGGGGCTACCTGGCTCTCTTGCAAGGTACCAATGAAAGCAGGACCTCTCAGGGAAACACTGTTGCGGTCAGCGACCTTGCAGGATCACCTCGCACATACCGTTTACCTGGGTGCAACCGTCGGGCGTTATGCTAACCGGATCAAGGGAGGGGCGTTCGATTGTAACGGAGAACCGGTTGTGCTATCACGGAATCATTTCGACAACACATTGCATGGCGGCGATCGTGGATTTGATCGACATAGCTGGACCGGTATTCAGCAAGACGAAGCGACGGTCGTTTTTTCAAGACGTTCGCCAGATGGCGAAGAGGGGTTTCCCGGGGAGATTGATGTCAAAGTGACTTATCAGGTCAGCGGCGGAACCGCGGCGACTGAGTTGACCGCCACCTATGAGTCCACAACCGATAAAAGAACCCCGATCAATCTGACCAACCACGCGTATTTCAATCTCTCAAACGACCAGACCATACTGGATCACACCCTGAGCCTCGAAGCAGATCTGTGGCTACCCGTGGATGCGGAATGTATTCCCGTCGCTGGGCTTCAAAATGTTAACGGCACACTGCACGATTTTCGAATTGCTAAGATCTTTCGGGATTCCAATCGCGCAGCTATTGCCTATGATCACAGCTATCTTTTCAGGACAGGTAAAACACCCGTCCTGAAGCAGGCAGCCCGACTTTCATCGCCCGCAGGGGACCTCAGCCTTGAAATCATGACCGACAAACCAGCGATCCAACTTTATAATGGAGAACACCTTGAAGGGTTGCCGGGGGCTGGTGGGGACCCTATGAAAAAGTACGCCGGGATAGCTCTGGAGACCCAATTTTTACCCGACAGCCCCAACCACCCTGACTGGCCGCACGAGAGCTCATTTGTCGAACCGGGGCAGACTTATCGATACCAGACGATCTTTCGGTTTAGTCAGTAAATTTCATATTGATCCAGCAGCACCTGATAGGCGCCCTGCAACTCTGCTGCTTCAAGTTCCAATTCGCGAATCTCACTTGCCAGTTCACCCCGTTTCAGCTGATGGTCCTCCAGCTCATCCAGCAGAATCCCACGACGAGCGCTTGTCGTCTCGTCTGCGATTAATTCGGCTTCGATCCCGTTAATCTTGCTCCTGAGGTCTTTTAATTGAGCCTGGCTGTTTTTTCGATAAATTTCTGAATTCATCAAGAACAACTCGCGACCATTGCGGTACCCATGCAGAAATTCCGACTCGACCCGGGCCGGGCAGACACCCCCGTACTGCTGACCCTGCTTGTGGAAACCCCGTTCGTTGTTTTTGGAACGTCACGGAATGCCGATACCGGATAGGCAAATTTACAAGGGTCATTCATATTCTCTGGTCGGTGATCTAACAACACACTAGCACGTTTACGGGTGAACGAAGGTATACGACACCCGGATATCTCATCGACGGCATTTTACGTACAATCAATGGATGTCACTTTCACTTTCCCTTATTTATGCCCGCAGTGAGAACTATTGCATTGGAAACAAGGGTAAGGTCCCCTGGAACCTGCCGGATGAATACACCAGTTTTGAACGAATCACGAAAGGCAAAGCCATCATTATGGGCCGTCGAACTTATGAGGATCATCTGAGCCTGCTACCGGACCGGTTCAATATCGTGATCAGTGCCAACGCCAATTACTCCGTGGTCCCCGGTGTCAAACTCGTGAGTTCGCTACAAGCTGCCCGGCAGTTGGCGGCTAAGTTTTTAGATGAGTACTTTGTTATTGGTGGCATCGGGTTATTCGAGTCATCTATTTCAGAGGCAAACACGGTGTATGAAACTGTAGTCCATGCAGAAATTGAAGGCGACACATTCTTACCTTCAGGCTTGGCAGCGTGGGATTTCGCGAACTGGTCAACTGCGTTACTGGCTGAACACCCAGCGGACGAACAACATGAATTTGCATTTACCACCTATCGTCACACACAAGGTAAATAGCCAGTTATGCAGTTACTACTGTGGTTCGTCCTAGTATGGTGTGATTCGGCACAAACCATATGCCAAGTACCCAGAAGTGTCCTTTAATACACTTTACATTCAGGCTGGACATCAATGAAAAAACTGCTACCCATACTCTTATCTATCATCCCGCTGCAGGCAGTGTCTTCGACAGAATGTGAATCAAACCCTTTAATTTTGCAGGTGAACCAAATAACGGAACTCAAGGGCCAACTATTTGTCGCCCTGCATACTTCAGAAACATCCTATCTGAAGGATGATGAAGAACCCTTTCGTGCGACGACTGTGGTGGTGATGAACAAAGGCTCACAACAATTAAGCTTGTGTGACGTACCTGCAGGTGATTATGTCATCTCCATTTACCACGACGAGAACGACAACAACGAGTTGGACACCGGATTTTTCGGCATTCCGAAGGAACCCTATGGATTTTCCAATAACCTGGACAGAATGCGGCCACCTTCATTTGAAGAAGCCACATTTCACTTCGACACGAACTCGCTGGTTGAAATCAATCTACGATAGGATTTTGGGGCTAAAACCCGAGTACTTTGCGCAGTGCAATGGCTGGTTCTCTGGCCACAGTCAGTATGGTGTCGTCGGGGAAGTGTAATTTTAATCGCCCGTCGTCCCAGGGCTCGATCTCAAATGAAGCCGATAAATTAACAATACTGCTTCGATGGACGCGACAAAACTGCTGTGGGTCCAAACGTCTTGAAAGCTGATCCAGGGTCTCGTTGGTCCAGTGTTTATTTCCTAAACGATCGTAAACATAAACCACGCGATGCTCAGATGTAATGTAATTGATATCAGATGTCTGAACCAATCTGACGCGTTTCAAATGTCGCACCGCCAGGCGCTTTGCATATGACGGTTGTTCCAGAACATCCAATACCGCAGAGGCGTCTGGTGCTGAGTCCGAAGCTGATTCCCTTACCCTGTCCAGGGATTGAATAAGTCGTGCATCTGATACAGGTTTCAACAGGTAATCTATTGCCGCCACCTCGAAAGCACGGGTGGCATATTCATCATAGGCTGTGACAAAAATCACCTGCGGACGCGGTGCCTGCATTAACCGCACTACATCAAAACCAGTCATTCCAGGCATCTGAATATCTAACAAAACAACATCAGGCTTCTTTTCGTCGATGAGTTGCAACGCCTCAACTCCATCTCTTGCCTCGCCTATAATTTCGACCTGGCTATGATTTGACAGCTGGCGAGCAATTTTTTTTCCCGCCGGAGCTTCGTCGTCAACGATCAACAGTTTGAGTTTTGCGGTATGCATAACGACGCTGTCACTCCTCCGGAATCGTTGGTTTGAAGCTTAAGACTGGCAGCCCTGCCATATAACCTATCCAGTCTCTCCTTAATATTCCTGGTAGCCAAACCCAGTCCTTCATTTGTCGCAACAAGACCAGGGCCATCATCGATAACATCTATGCTCAGTACCGACCTGGCAACCACTGCTTCGACCCTGAGACTGACCGGCTCAAACTGACCGTCCACTGCGTGCTTGACCGCATTTTCTACCAGTGGCTGAATGCAGAACGGTGGAACTTGCCAGGTATTGAGTTCGCTGGGAACCTGTATGTCATATTTTAGCCTTTCACCATAGCGGGCATGTTCTATGGCAAGATAATTTCTAACGGTTTCCATTTCCTGTTCCAGCTCGATCGTATCCTGGTCGGGCGAACTCAATACGCTTCGCATCAGGGCCGAGAGCTGTTCTATCACAAGTTCAGCCTGGTCCGGGTCATCGCGAACAAAACTGTGGATAGAGTTAAGCGTATTGAACAGGAAATGCGGTCTGATCTGGGCCCGCATCGCGTCGAGTTCAGCCCGTGCCGCCAGGGTCGATAACTCTTCCGCCTTAATCATGTCGTCGTGTAACTGCTGAACTTGCAGATGGCTCTGTAAATACAATCCGGCTGTTGTAGCCCAACTGTTGGCTTCGGACAGCCAGGGTATCCAACCGCGTATGTAGCTTAACTTTAACTCAACAAACGGTTCACCCGGCAACCTGATGACATTTTGTGCATCGAAATCATCTATGCCATTGATACTGGTCTTACAATGAAATATCGACCCGATAAAGGACTCTGTTTCCCTGATCGCAGTACGATCATCGTCGCATTTCGCCAGGCGCATCGGTAAATCGTCATGAATGCTGGCCAGAACTTTCCGCGTGGGCGTCCATAAACGTTCGAAAATCGATCCTACACCAAAGAATGTCATCACTGAGATCAGCGTGTAAACAAACAACACCATATATTGTAGGGTTGACGGTATCGAGAAAAAGTCGGACGAAATCAACTGGCCTAATCCTGCCACCGCCGTTATCAGCACCAGTATCCTGACACTCTGATTAAGAATCATATCCATAAACTGTAGTCGAAATCGGTACCAGCAAAACACAAAGGAGAATGCCAGCGTTTGTGTCATCGGCATGATGCTCCAGTATTCCGCGTCCTCCCAGAAGTAATAGGAATGCAGGTAGGCCAACATCCAAAAAACAAAAATTATCCACAACGCCCTACCCGCCCCCTTCCAGGGCGCTTCCGCAGGCCTGAGCCCTGACAGGTACATTACCAACCAAAGTATGCCGACCCCGACCATGCTGAATAGAGCGACGGGGTTACCGTATTCACCGCGCCATTTTTCCAACGGAAAAATACCGGTTATCATCCAGGTCGAGTAACCCACACAGGCTAACAACGCCAGGTAAAACAAAGTTCTGGCGTTTCCAGAAACCGATTTGAGCGCTGAAGCGATCGGGTTGGTATTTTCCGGCAACACAGTCAACTCGCCAATAAGAAGTGGAATGAACAAGGCGACAAAGAAAATTTTGATGTTGTAACTGACAAACACCGCAACAAAGTAGAACGGCGTGAACCAGCCCATTGCTTCCCAAAGCAATTCTGTCCCATAAAGCGCATGCATAACAGACCAGCACAGGACGTAAATCCAGAAAAAATAGCTGACATAACTTTCATTCCGCATTGGGTAAAATCGCCAGGCCAACAGAATATGCAAGTAGCAAACGCAGTAGTGAGAGACAACGACCAGAAAGTCCGCCATTAGCGTTTCGCCAATTCTCGTTTCGGTGAAATTTTTAGGGCGGGCAACCGGAAGGATTGGGCCATTTGATTAACACGAATCACCAACTGGTCCATGGCGACGACACATACCGGCAAGAACAATAACAACAGCAACGAAGCCGCGGTAAGACCGTAAACCATGGTATTCGCCATGGCGTTCGCAATTCCTGCAGACTCGCTAAGACTCACGGGAATGAGACCTCCCACTGTTGTAATGGTCGTCAACCAGATCGGGCGAAAGCGTTGCCTGACCGCACCCACTGCCGCGTTGATTGCATCAATGCCTTCTTCTCTCGCCCGGTTATAGAAATTGACCCAAACCAGCGAATCATTGATGACAATACCCATCAACCCTACCACGCCCACAAAGCCCATGAGATCCAACGTCTGTCCCGTCAGGGTCATTCCCCAGACCACCCCCATGTATGCCAGCGGGATAGCCAACAATACGACGATGGGTTGAAGGAACGATCGAAATAACAACGTCAGAATGAAATATGAAAGTCCAAGTCCTATAAGCCCTGCCTGGATCATAGAAGCCAGGCTTTTCTGTGTCTCACTGTACTCTCCTCTCTGGTCGAAGGTAACACCTGGCAGTAGAATCGACTGGTCGATCAGTGATTCAATTTCCCGGTGCGTTTTAAAAACCGACATGACTTTTTCATCGACCTCGGCAGCAATAGAAATATAACGAAATCCCTGAAAACGCCTCACCACATCTGCGGAGGTCTGATCATAAAATTTGCCCAGTTCTCTGGTTGGAATAACCGTGCCATCTGCCTGGGCCACTGAATTCAAGGGTTCGTGTGTCAGATCGGAAGTCACATAAACATCAACGATCTCATCTCCGCGATCAATTTTACCCACCTCTATGCCGGTGACGGATGTTCGAATCAAGGAGGCAATCAAGTCACTGTTCAAACCATAAAAACTGGTGCGCCTGGAATCGAGTTTAAAAACTCTTTCCCGGACTCCATCTTCCATTGGATCCGTAACATGTCGAATTGAATCAATAGAATAAAGTGCCTCCCGGACGCGCCGGCCGGTCTCTCTCAGGGCAACTGCATCCTCACTGTACAAGTAGACTTCAACCGGGGTTCCTGTCGGCGGTGAGTTAGTTTCAAGACTTCGCTGAACGCGTAACACACCAGGCAACTGGATTAATTTCGCCTCCACCTTGTCCGCGATTTCGACCGCTGTTCCCTGGCCGATGGCGCTTTCTGTAAGCAGCAGTTCTACGCTGGCAACATTTTCTCGCTCTGTTCGCTGATAATTGTGATTCTTGAACCCGTTGATCAAAACAACATTAGTGAACTCTTTCTCAATCTCCCCCAGTTGAGACAGGGTAAATTTGAGTAACTGGTAATTCGACTCAAGATCAATCACCCGGTCAAACTCAATATGAAACATAATTGCGCGCGTCTCGGTTGCTTCAAACAGTTTGAAGTCCATTTTCAGGTAGGCAACGCCTGAAGTCACAAAGAACAAACACAAAAAGCCGAACAGAGACCAGAAGGGCCTTCGCAGCAGCACTACTGAACAGTGCCCAAAGAAATCCGCCAACCTGTCCATCGTCGTCCGCAACCAGAGTCGCCACGATCTTTTCGGCAGGGCCACGGAAACCTTAATCTGATACATGTGAATAGGAAGAACGATAAAACACTCGACTAACGATGCCACCAGAGCGAGGATCGCAACCTTGGGTATCAAACTGATATACTCACCCATTCCACCACTCATCAGCATCAATGGCATGAAAACTGCGACTGTAGTGCCTGTAGCCGCCAGCACTGCCGGAGCCACTTCTTTAAGCCCCTGAGTAATTGCCTCCAACGGCTCAAGTCCCTGTTCTTTTTTTCGGTCGATGTTCTCCAGCACCACAATGGCGTCATCCACTATCATGCCGCACACCAGCACCAGGCCAAAGAGCGTCAGGGTGTTGATTGTCAAGCCCAACAGGTCCATCGCAATAAACGCGGCGAAGAAAGAAAACGGTATACCAATGGCGGCGTAGAACGCATTTCTTCCGCCGAGAAATATCCACAGCATCAAAAAAACAATTCCCATGCCCAACAATATGGATGATGTCAGTTCAGACAGGCTTTCAGTTACGATCCGGCTTCTGTCATGCAGTACGGTAATTCGGAATGGTTGTCCCCGGGTTTCGTACTGCTCGTTAAATTCATCGACAATCCGCAATGTCTTGCGAGACAGTTCGCTCACGTTGCTGCCTTCCCTGCGGTAAAGATTAATATACCAGGCTTGCTCGTTTTCGTGTGTAACAAGGATGCTCCGTGGCGCCAGGGTTTCGATCACATTTGCAAAATAGGAGATCGGTAAAATGCCAATAGTTGAGGGCAACATGATCGCACCCAGGTCAACGGCACTCGTCGGTTGCTGGTAGGTACGTATTCGCTTCGTCGCTAACTGAGCGTATAGTTTGCCGGAGCTCGCGTCCGTAATGGACTGGCCAACATACTTTGCGAGTGTATCGAGTCGCATCCCCGCCTGTTCCATAACCAACGGGTCTGCCCTGACCTCAATTCTGCGCTCGCGATCGCCGAGCACTTCCGATAAGTCCACTTCAGGTAAATTCAGCAGTTTTTGTTCAACTAACAACCATGCGTTGTGGCGTTCTACCTCGCTACCGCCTTTGAACAGCAAGGTGATTGGCGGAAACAGCCGATTAAACTGGCGGCTGATAAAAGGCCCTTCCAGTTCGGCAGGCAAGTCCGGCACCTGGCTCGTAATCTGGGCAATTTCCCGTCGCACGCCATCGAGATCATATTCATCATCTTTGACACTGACTGAAAGAGAAACATACCCTTCACCGGATACACTGTGTACCTCGTCAACCCCCGGTAGTGACACCACGGCCTTGTTCAGTAAACGAGCAACTTTGAGATCCATTTCCTCTGGCGATGCACCCGGCAGTATCGCCTGAATGTTCAAACCGGGTTCACCGAACTCCGGCAATTCCTCCCTTCCCAATTTGCTTAGGGACAGCGAACCCAGGATGAAGACCAGAACAAAACATATGTTGATCGCGCGATATTGTTTTACCAAAAGAGTGATCACGATTCGGCGTCCACTTCTATGGAGGTTACCATGTCACCGATTTTCACCTGCTCAGCGCCAACCACAATAACCCTGTCGCCCAATTTCAATCGGGAGTACAGGGTTCTGCCAACCCTTCCCTGCCTGACCACATACACGAACGTGCCATAGATATCTTTGTGAATGCCGTAATCCGGGATATAAGGCGCATTTAGTTTTACGAGATCTACCCCAACATGCTGCCCGGGGCGCAGGGTATCGCCACAACCGTGTAACTCCATAGATGCCATTCCGGTGTTTGATTCTTCGACGGGGGATACAGAAATGGTGGTCATCATTTCACCATCACAGATCAATCCATAATCTCCCCGCTGATATGAGGACAACTCTGAAGACGTCAATTGCAGGACAACACGACGAATGAGGAGATTAACAACTTCAAAAACAGCATCGCCCGATCGAACATACTGACCGACGACAGGTGTGGCAGTCACCAGTTCACCACTGAATGGTGTTTTTACCCGGTACTTTTCAAGCCGGGTCTGCTCGAGTTTGACTCTACCTGCTGCGAGTTCACGATTAACTTTGGCCTTGTCGAATGCAGTAGAGAATTCATCAAACTGGGATTCAGACATGGCATTTTGATTACGGTTTTTCTTGGCTCTCAACAGGGATCGTTGTGCATGGGCCAGCTCGATTCCCGTACTTGCCAATTGACTCACGGCAATGGCAACAACTGCCTGTTGTTCATTTGAGTCAATCTCTACGACAACCTGCCCCTCAACCACCGATGTCCCCATCTCCAGTCGATTGGAGCTGACGACACCTTGAATTTCTGCAGCTATAGTCTGTCGCTGCGGCGCGGTTATTTCAGCAAGCAGCTCCCGCACCAGGCTGTTTTGCTCACGTACCGTCACCGTCGCAACCTGCACCTGGTCCGCCATCGCTGGCTCGACAAGCAAAAAAACCAGACCCGTTATCAGTGACACTACAGGCAATCGATACAGGCGCATGATTCAGATCAACATCTAGAAGGATGCGTCTATACTACTGAATTACCCTCGTTTTTTTCTAGTTCAGGTTACCAACCACAGTATATCGATACCAATGGCAGCCACCTGGCAGAACTAAGGATCCAGCATCTCGATTTGCTGCAGTGGAAATGGAATCGTAATGCCCTCCTGATCAAAGCGCTTCTTCACCTCGGCGGTAATATCCCAGTACACCTCCCAGTAGTCGTTCGTCCTGACCCAGGGTCTGACAGCGAACTCCAGGGCATAATCACCCAGTTTATTCAGTTTTATCAGCGCCTCCGGGGTTTCCAGTACCAGAGGATTTTCATCAACAATCGATCGCAGGACCGACAGGGTTTTCTCGGTATCGTCGCCGTAAGCCGTGCTGAATTCCATGTCTACTCGCCGTTCGGTTTGCAGCGTGATGTTTTTGATTACGCCGCCCCAGATTTTTGCATTGGGAATAATCAGGGTCTGGTTATCGAAGGTCAGTATCGTCGTTGAAACCAGTGACATGTTATTCACCACACCACGAACGCCATCGGTTTCAATAAAGTCGCCAATATCAAATGGGCGGTACCCCAGGATCATGCCGCCAGCGGCGAAATTCGACAAGGTGTCCTGTAATGCAAAGCCGATAATGAATCCGGCAATACCCAGACCGGTTAACAGAGGCGCGATCTCTATTCCTACCTGGGAAAGAGCAACCAGCAAACCCACTACCATGATCCCACGGTTGGCAACAGAGAACATCATCTCACGCACCAGTTGGCTGGTACTAATATGTTGCGCCTCGAAACTCTTCTCCAGCAAAAAGCGACTGCCCGTAGCAATCAACCTGAATACAAGCAGAACGGCGACAAAAGCCAATAGCTTAACGAAGAGACTGGCGCCGTTCCCCAAAATCCAGTTTTTGATACCAATCAACCAGTCACCGGCCAATGTCTGGAAGACCTGGAGATTAAACAGGTCAACGCTGACCTCTCCTGTTGACTTTATGATCATGCTGCGATACTTCGTCGTGTCCGATCCGACCTGATCCAGGTAGCCTACAATGTCGTACATCTCTTCAAGGACTGCCGAGCTTCGTAAACGAATGGCTCTTAGCCTGGTTTTCAGATCAACATCATCGGGGTTTTCGTTGACCCGCCGTTCCGCGTGGTCCCGCTGTCCATACTCCAACTTGATATAGCCCGCGAGAAGATCGGCGCGAACCTTCAATCGTCTGCTTAAGTTGGATTCAATTGCAGCAGACTCCATATTCAGCTGCCGCATAACGCCAAGGCTATTCGTCCACTTTTGAAATAGATTGCTTGTCCACCTGGACTGGCTGGAAATTTCTCTCTCCAACGTCATCAATTTGCCTATCTCTACTTCGGGCCTCGAATTTCTTAGTTCGGCTGCCTTCAATTCTGATTCATCAATATGATCGACCAGCGCGACATTCAGCGCTCTGATTCGAACCTCGACGTCACTCCGCAACGCAGAATCCGGCTCGAAATTAACCTCCTTCTTGATCAGATACTTCGCGAGTTCCAGAACCCGATCCGCAATTTCCAGCTTCTCCTCAATCAGCTCTTGCTGAATGATTACACGATCTTCACCACTGGCCATCTTTTCCCGTGCAACGAGTAACTGAATGCGCTCACGTGAGAGTTCTATGTCCTTTTCTATGTGGACCGACTCGTCTGCGACTTCTGTCGTGCCCTCATCAACAGGAGTATCTTCCGCGAGCAGAAATATCGGAAAGAGTAGTACAAAACAGGCACAAATCAGTTTAAGCATATTTCGAAAACCCATGTCGTCTGGCAATGTTGCTATATTACCTTGAGAATACCTTTTGTCTAACGAGGGAATCAAAATGATTGGGTATATCACGCTAGGCACCAATGACCTGCAGCGCGCTGCCGATTTTTACGACACACTGCTGGCAGAACTGGGCGCCAGTCGCACGATGACGGACGAAAGAATGCTGGGTTGGGGCGCCAACCCACAGCAGACCATGTTTTCTGTTATCACGCCATTTGATAAGGAAGAAGCCACTACAGGCAATGGGGTGATGATCGCCTTTGACGCAAAAACACCCGAGGTTGTAGAAAAAGTCTACAAAAAGGCGCTTGAACTAGGCGCCACAGACGAGGGAGAACCCCACGATCGGGGTTCGACGATGGGGTTTTACGGCGGCTACTTTCGGGACTTAGATGGCAACAAACTGGTCGCTTACTGTCTAGGTTGGAAGCCCTGAAGCTCAGCTTTGGCGTTACCGGGAGATATCGGCCAGCAGTGAAGCCCGATTTTCATCCGCGACCTTAACCGGTTCGACTAAATACGCCGGGTGATTGACACCAAATGTGAGTGCCTGGTTGCCCCTTGCTGCTGCCAACTGGTCATCATTCAGTTGAAACCGGAGAAAGTGCACCGCGGCCGTTTTTTCTTCATTTGCCCTTTCCATATCTTCGTCCGCGATGGCAAAGACCGGCGCACAGTCACCAACCTGCACCCAGATCTGATCCTCAATGCCCAACAACTGTGTTAACCGAACCTTTCTTTGTTCAACATCCTCGTATTGAATGAGCAATGTACATTTCCAGTTCGCCCCATCCGGGATCAGTGGATTGTAGGCATCCAGTTCTTGCTGGATTGCATCGGCTTCAAAGATTTTTTCGATCCTGAGCATTTCCTGGATCTGATATTGAATAGTCAATCTATCCTCAAAGATCAGTCGCAGATGTTCACCCAGGAGAATTTTACGATGCTTTTTATGCAGCAGAACTTCTTCGCGAAATGCCTGCCGACGCTCGGCATACTGTTCCAGCGACCAGAGATCAGGCCGGGTCAAACTGTTCCTAGCTCGTATCATAGCCCGTACGCCTTACGTAACAAAGAAATGGGATGTTCGGAGCCTTCCACGGCATCTGTCAGGTTCTCAATTTGAGTCGCCGCCATCGGGCAGTCGCTGGTGAAATGTTGCGGTTGTTGTTTGTCTACCTGCCTGACCACCGCCCGTGCAATTTTTAACGACTTCTCACGGGTTTCCTGCTTCACGGCGTAGGTGCCATCATGACCCGAGCATCGCTCGATGGTCGTCACGGTCGTATCCGGTATCAGCTTCAAAATATCGCGAGTCTTAAAGCCAATATTCTGCACTCTCAGATGACAGGCCACCTGGTAACTCACTTCTCCCAGCGAATCTGCGAATTCGGTATTGAATTCACCTTGCTTGTGACGCAGGAAAAGGTATTCGAAAGGATCAAAGAAGGCTTTTTGTACTTTAATCACATCGGCATCTTCCGGGTACATCAACGGTAGTTCCTGTTTGTACATTAGTACGCAGGACGGTATCGGTGCAATCAGGTCATAACCTTCATCGACCAGTTTCGCGAGCACCGGGATATTCTTCTCTTTCAGCTTGTTAACGGCTTGCAGGTCACCCAGTTCGAGCTTCGGCATGCCGCAGCACGCTTCTTTCGGCACCAGGTCAATCTGAATGCCATTGTGTTCGAAGACCGAGACAAAATCCCTGCCGAGTACCGGGACATTATAATTGCCATAGCAGGTCGCGTAAAAGGCCACTTTACCCGTGGTAACGCCTGCGGGTTTCGGCTTAATCTGATGGTTAGTAAACGTCTTTCTCAGTGTTTTCGAATGGTATTCTGGTATCGGTGCCTGGTGATGCACCCCTAGGGTTGACTCAAACGCCTTCCGAAACAGGCTGTTGTTATTCAACGCATTGACGGTGATGTCAACCAGCGGAATGGTGGCAAGTTTTCCTACCCGGTCTGTGCTGGTCAATACCTCATCCCGGAACGATGCGCCCTGTTTTCGGTAGCGCTGGGCTTTTGCCTGTAGCATAAGATGTGGAAAGTCCACATTCCATTCATGGGGCGGTACATAGGGGCACTTGGTCATATAGCAAAGATCACACAGGTAACACTGGTCAACCACCTGGTAGTAATCAGCCCGATCCACGCCATCAACCTCCATGGTGTCTGACTCATCCACAAGCTCAAACAAGGTCGGAAAGGAGTCGCAAAGACTGACGCAGCGACGGCAGCCATGACAAATGTTATATACCCGCTCTAATTCCGAAAAGAGTTCGTCCTCATCCCAGTATTGATCGTTCTGCCAATTGATCGGGTGGCGTGTTGGCGCTTCAAGGCTACCCTCGCGTTTGCTCATTTAATCTCCCCTGTCTTGCCAACCTTCTCTGGCCAACTGTGCCTTGCCAACTGTGTCTTGCCAACTGTGCCTTGCCAGCCTGATTTGGTAATCAACCGGCGCATGCGTAAACTAAGTGAGACTTCTGCCGGAGTCCAATATTTTTTTCACTGAAAGTTAATTAAAAATTCCCACAGGTCCTTAATGATTAGATTGGCGTTATTGCTGTTAGTTTACTGTCCGCTTTGCGCTTGCGCGTCAGCATTGAAACAACATGCGGTGGTTGTTGACAATCACGAGTTTGCGCTGTGGCACAAACAGGTTAAATCTCCAAGGGCGACAGTTTTGCTGTTGCATGGCAGGACCTACAGTTCACTGCCGGATTTTGATCTGAGAGTGCCAGGCGAAGATCTCTCTTTCATGGACGGTCTGAATGATCTGGGCTACGAAGTTTATGCCCTGGATGCGCGTGGCTATGGTAAAACTCCCAGGGACGCATCAGGCTGGCTGACACCGGATCGCGCGGTACAGGACGCAATTGGTATTATTCAGTGGATTAAGCGCAGAACAGGCCAGCCACTGCATGTATATGGCTGGTCCTATGGCTCGATGGTGACCCAGCTGGTTGCCCAGCGGCAGCCTGAGTTGATGAGTTCCATCATTCTGTTCGGTTACCCGTTTGATCCTGGTCGACACGTCATCAGCAGCGATCAGGTTTACCCCGCCAAACCCCCCGCCAAAAAAAATACCCGCTCACACGCCATCAGTGATTTCGTTACCAGCGGTGCCATTTCGGACAAGGCGATTAAAGCCTACGCGGATGCCGCACTCAAATCCGACCCCATCAGGGTGGATTTTAGAAACCTGCACGAGTGGCAGGAGATGGATGCCCGCAAAATCTCCACGCCAACCCTGCTGTTGCAAGCCGAGTTTGATCCCATCGCACCGACTGCAATTCAGCAAGCCCTGTTTACCAATATCAGTACATCGAAAAAATGGTGGGTAGTACTGGCGGGGGGTGATCACGCAGCGTTGCTCGAAACACCGAGACAGGAAATGCTGAATGCCATGGATGCTTTTATGCGTTCTTTGTCGCCTTTTTTGTCGCCTCTTTAGTAGGAGGCCCCAAGAATTTAACGGCCCCTTTTTGATCGGCTGCTAAAGTGAACTTTTATACGCCTGGAACAATTTATCCACTTCCTGCCAGACAACACCGGCTTCGCCGTTTCCTATCGCCTTGCCATTCAGCACCCCAACTGGCCAGGTTTCATGGGTCGAACTGGTAATAAATACCTCGCTGGCACTGGCCAGTTCGTCAGCTGTGAAGGTTCTTTCTTCAATCGGCAAGCCTTTCTCTGCAGCCAGCTCTACAACGAGGTCCCGGGTGATGCCATGCAACAGATGGAGACTTTTCGGCGCGGTGACAATGACCCCGTCGAGCACGACGAATACATTCGATGAGGTGGATTCTGTGACAACCCCGTCACGAATCAAAATAGCGTCATCAACCCCCTGGGCAACAGCCTCATTTTTGAGCATGCAGGCGGCAATCAGGCTAACAGTTTTAATATGCCCCCTGGACCAGCGGTAATCATCAAGGGTAATAACCTTGTAAGGTGGAACCGCCTTTCTTTCAAGTACCGGCGCTGGTGACACCATCAGGAATATGGTTGGCGTCAGCGCATCCGGATATACATGTACCCGGGTCTTGTCTGCACCACGGGTGATTTGTAAATAAAGCGCAGCGGTGGTTTCACCGCTGCGCCGAATCGCCTCTTCGATCAGGTTCGACCAGTCATCGTCGGACAACGGATTGCTTAATTTTATTTCAGCGAGACTATTGTTCAATCGCGTCAGATGACGCGGCAGGGTAAACGGTCTCCCTTTATAAACAGGAATCACCTCATAAACACCGTCACCAAACAGGAAGCCGCGATCCAGCACGGATACCTTCGCTTCTTCTATGGGTTGCCACTGACCATTTAAATACGAAATCGACATCGTCGTAATTGTCCTTCTGCGGACTAATTCAACGCGACCGACGCAGGTGGCACAGCCAGGCCAGCAACATCGGTTCTTGTGCAGTACACGGCACCCGCCTTGTCGCTATCCATGCCGTCGGATCCGGTGACGATGTAGAGCGTCTTTAGATCTGCGCCGCCAAAACAGACGCTGGTGCACATGGGCTGTGGGATTTCAATAAAATGTGATTCAGCGCCATCGGCATTGAATACACCAACCCCGTGGCCACCACCGGCAAGCGCCACCCAGACCCGGCCGTCCTCGGACACGACCAGACCATCCGGCGCGCCCTTGTCAATTTTAGTGAACAGTTGTTTTTCGCCGAGGGTGCCATCGGCATTGACCGAATAACAATATACGGACCGTCTGGTGGAATCAGAATGGTAAAGGGTACGGCCATCGGGTGAGAAGCCAAGCCCATTGGTCAGCATGATGTCTTCAGCAACCTTGCTACTCGTGCCATCCAGGTCAATCATATAAAGGTCGCCTGCCTGGGGTTCGCGGCCATCAGCGAAAACAGGGCTGGCGCCCAGAGATCCGACATAGATCCGCCCCACGGCATCGGTGGTTAAGTCGTTGTAACCGACAATGCCTGCGTCTTCATCCTTGTCCAACAGAGTAATGGTCGCCCCTCCATCGAAGGGCTTAAATGAGATATTCCGCCCGGAGACCACCAGGCCCTGTTTTTCATGCCTGGCCATGCCACCAATACCGCGACGATGTTCGAACACGGTGCTCACTTCACCGGCATCGGTTACGGCAAAAACACCACCCGCTAAAACATCGGAAAAAACCAGGCCAAGAACGCTATCCCACACGGGTCCTTCGACCAGCCCATAACCCTCAGTCAACTTATCCATACTTGCTCCTGTTGGGACTCTTTGTTGGAAATCTATCTGTAGGGAAATATTTCTATTGGGAAATTTCTGCGTAGAAAGTAAAACGCCCCTTAAAAAGAGGCGTTTTTAGTTATGCAGCAGGTACAAACACCGCTTTGGTTTCAAGGAATTCTTCGAATCCCAGTTCACCCCATTCACGACCGTTACCCGATTGCTTGTAACCGCCGAACGGCGCATTGAAATCAGGACCGGTCCCATTGATATGGACATTGCCGGTGCGAATCTGTGAAGCCACGTCCATCGCATGATCGACATTGCCGGACTGCACATAACCGGACAGGCCATAAGGCGTGTCGTTCGCGATTTTGATCGCATCCGCTTCCGACTCGTAAGGTAGAATTGTCAAGACAGGTCCGAACACTTCTTCCCTGGCGATGGTCATGTCGTTGTTAACATTGCCAAACACGGTTGGCTTGACGAAATAACCCACATTGAGGCCGTCCGGTCGACCGGTACCACCAGCGACAAGTTCTGCGCCTTCGTCAATGCCCTTCTGGATCAAAGCCTGAATTTTTTCAAACTGCACATCGCTGACAACCGGCCCGATCACCGTGCCATCTGCAAATGGATCACCCGGTTTGACAGCTTCTGCAGCCGCTTTGGCGATTTGCAATGCCTCGGCGTGGCTTTCCGCAGGAACCAGCATCCGGGTCGGCGCGTTACAGGATTGCCCGGAGTTGGTGAAACACTGGCTCACCCCGCCAGCGACGGCTGCCTGAAGATCAGCATCTTCAAGTACAATATTGGCAGACTTGCCTCCTAACTCCTGGGACACGCGTTTCACACTTTCAGCAGATGCTTTTGCTACCAGTACACCAGCCCGGGTTGAGCCGGTAAATGACATCATATGAATATCTTTGTGGGCCGACATGGCAGCACCAACACTGGGCCCGTCGCCGTTAACCAGGTTAAAGACGCCTTTGGGCACGCCTGCTGCGTCAAGCACTTCGGCCAGAATGATGCCATTAATCGGCGCCACTTCACTCGGCTTTAACACCATGGTGCAACCGGCAGCCAGGGCCGGGGCAACCTTGCAGGAAATCTGGTTGATGGGCCAGTTCCAGGGCGTGATCAATCCACAAACACCCACGGGTTCACGTCGTATGACGTAGCTACCCTTTTTTTCTTCCCATGCGAAATCTTTCAGGATGCCCATCGCTGTGGCGAAATGCGCTTGCCCGGTTGCTGCCTGGGCAGCCTTTGACAACCAGATAGGCGCACCCATTTCGGTCGAAATCACGTTGGCAATTTCATCGTAACGCTTGGCATATTCCGCCAATATCGCCCCAAAAAGTTCAAGACGTTCGGCCACGGTGGTACGTGAATAGCTTGCGAATGCTTCCGTCGCAGCGGCAACGGCCTTGTCGACATCCGCGGCTGAACCCAGGCTGATCCTGGCAAAGGCTTCTTCGGTGGTTGGATTTATCACATCCAGGGTGTTTGGTGTGACGGGATCAACCCACTCACCATTGATGTAGAACTTAAGATGTTCTTGCATGGTTCACTCTCTCTATCAACTGTTAACTAATAACTACTACATGATCAAAAAAATCGGGGCGACTAACGTAAAAATATGCCTTTGCAGTGTCAAGTCGGGTTGCTATGCACGGGTACCCTCAAACGTGGCATCCCCGAATGCACCGAGCTTGACCTTACCACTGATGCTGTCACCATCGATTTCAGCCGTAAAATCAAGGTCCATCGGCATGGGTTGCGTCATCTTTACATTCCAGGCGAGAGAGTTGCCGTCTGCAGTACCACCCTCAAATTCCTGGACGCCTTGTGCACCTGCCATCTTTCCAGACAGGGAATCGCCGCTGGTATCCAGTGTAAGTGTTGCTTCCTGGGCTCCCATCGGGGTATTCATCGTTACTTTCCAATCACCATCAGCGCTCATTATTACTCTCCTATACAGTTGCTAAGTAGCTACAGCAGTTACCGTAGCTTTTGGATTGCCTATCAGGTCGTTTGTCTTAGGCGGGACACAGTAACAAATGTACATTTAGCCAGCAAACATGATTAGTATGCCCGCAGCCACGGCTGAGCCAATGACACCCGCAACATTGGGGCCCATGGCATGCATCAGCAGGAAATTGTGCGGGTTCGCTTCCAGACCCACCTTGTTCGCCACCCGCGCTGCCATCGGCACCGCGGAGACACCGGCAGCACCGATCAGGGGATTGATCTTTTGGCTCGATACCAGGTTCATCAGTTTCGCCATCAGCACGCCCGCCGCGGTACCAATACAGAACGCCACCATACCGAGAACCAATATACCGAGGGTTTCAGGTACGAGAAATTGTTCAGCGCGCAATTTTGAACCGACCGCCAGACCAAGGAATATAGTCGTTATATTGATTAACGCATTCTGGGTCGTATCCGAAAGTCGATCCACCACACCTGACTCCCGCATCAGGTTGCCAAAACAGAACATGCCCAACAGGGGTGCCGCACTGGGCACCGTTAACGCAACGAGACCCAACAATATGATAGGGAAGAATATTTTCTCCCGTTGCGATACCTCGCGCAACTGGGTCATTTCGATTTTTCGTTCTGCCTCTGTGGTTAGCAGACGCATGATCGGTGGCTGGATCAGAGGTACCAGGGCCATATAGGAATAGGCGGCAACGGCGATGGCACCCAACAGATGAGGCGCGAGTTTACCCGCTACATAAATCGCCGTGGGTCCGTCCGCCCCGCCAATAATGCCAATGGCGGCTGCTTCTGCAATGGTGAAATCAAGGATGCCTGTCTGGGTCAACGCCACGGCACCGATCAGCGTGGCAAAAATGCCAAACTGTGCGGCGGCACCCAGAAACAGTGTTTTCGGATTTGCCAGCAGGGGACCAAAGTCAGTCAGCGCGCCAACACCCATGAAAATAACCAGAGGAAACACACCGGTTTCGATACCCATGGCATAAAACTGGTGCAGTATTCCCTGCCCGACCGCAATATCGACCCCCGGGATATTGCTGAGTATGCCGCCAAAACCAATGGGTACGAGCAACAGAGGTTCAAATTTTTTCGTAATAGCCAGGTACAACAGCAACAGGCCAATCACAATCATGGCTAGCTGACCCAGACTCATTTGGTAGACACCGGTTGAGTGCCACAGTGTGGTGAGTGGTTCCATATTCAAGTCAACTAGCTAGTTCCTGTCCAAAAAGTTACTTATTTGGGGCAATTCATACACCTACGTCATATTGTCAGTTTTAAAATCAATCACATAAAGAAGGAAGTAGCACTCACAAATCTATTTCCGGACAAGAACTAGCCAAGAGTAATCAACGTTTCACTCGCAGAAACACTGTCGCCCTCGCGAACAAGCACCTGATCTACCCTTCCTGCGCTACTGGCGCGAATCTCTGTCTCCATTTTCATGGCTTCCAGTACAAGGACAACATCGCCACTGTTGACCTGGTCACCAACAGCGATATTGAGTTTAAATACATTGCCCGACAGGGGCGCAGTAATGCCAACCGAACCACTGGAAGCAGCAGCTGATGGAGCTATGGTTGATTGAGAGGCCGATTGAGATCCAGCCACAGGCACGGCTGACTGCAAATCCCCACCTGAACTCACCCGCACAACATATTGCTGACCCTGCACCTCCACGGTGTAGATTTCCGAATCATCCTGGCGTGTCGCCTTCGGCTCAGGTTCAGCGGCTTCAATATCAGGGTGGGGCTCGAACGCTGCAGGATTGTTGCGATTTTCCAGGAATTTTAACCCCGGTTGCGGGAACAAGGCGTAGATCAGCACATCATCTTCGATAGACTGACCGAACTTCAGGTTTTTTTCCTGCTCAAGACCGAGTAGTTCCGCCTTCAGAGTTTCGAATTCCGGTTCTAACTGATCAGCCGGTCTTCTCGTCATCGCCTCGCCACCGGCTAACACCTGCTGTTGCAGAGCTTCGTCCACAGGTGCCGGGGTTGCACCATATTCCCCACGCAGAACCCCTTCGGTTTCCCGTGTCATGTTTTTATAGCGCTCACCGGTGAGTACATTGAGCACTGCCTGGGTACCTACAATTTGCGAGGTAGGCGTCACCAACGGGATAAAACCGAGCTCTTCCCTAACCCTGGGTATTTCAAGCAGCACCTCGTCCAGCCTGTCTGAAGCTTTCTGCTCTCTCAGTTGATTCTCGAGGTTAGTTAACATGCCGCCTGGTACCTGCGCGACGAGAATTCTGGAGTCAACGCCCCTCAGGCTACCCTCGAATTTTGCATACTTTTTCCTGACCTGGCGGAAATAGGCGGCAATTTCTTCCAGCAACTCGATGTTAAGACCCGTATCACGATCCGTGCCTGCGAGCATGGCGACAACCGATTCAGTCGACGAATGACCGTAGGTCATACTCATGGATGAAATTGCGGTATCGACATTATCAATCCCGGCTTCAACGGACTTGAGATAAGTTGCCGTGGACATACCGGTGGTCGCATGACAGTGCATATGTATCGGTACGCTGACGGTTTTCTTCAGTCGTGAAACCAGCTCAAATGCGCTGTAAGGCGTTAACAACCCGGCCATATCCTTAATCGCAATTGAATCCGCACCCATGGATTCAAGCCGCTGCCCCAATTCAAGCCATGATTCAATATTGTGCACCGGGCTTACGGTATAAGACAGCGTACCCTGGGCGTGCTTTTCCTGTTTTCTGACCGCGCTAATCGCTGCTTCGAGATTCCTGGGGTCATTCATGGCGTCAAATATGCGAAACACATCAATGCCGTTGACAGCGGCTCGCTCGACAAACTTGTCAACAATATCATCGGCGTAGTGCCTGTAACCCAATATGTTCTGACCGCGAAAGAGCATTTGTTGCGGCGTTTTCGGCATGACTTTTTTCAGTTCCCGGATCCGCTCCCAGGGATCCTCACCGAGAAAACGGATACAGGCATCAAAGGTAGCACCACCCCAGCTTTCCAAGGACCAATAACCAACCTCGTCCAGTTTTGATGCGATGGGAAGCATATCGTCGAGGCGCAAGCGGGTAGCAAATAGAGACTGGTGTGCATCTCTCAACACCACATCGGTGATGCCAAGTGGGGTTGTTTCGCTCATCTGGTTAGTTCCAACGGGTTACCTTCGAACAATTATTGTCGATCCTCTCGATGCCGCTTTACTGCCGCGGAAATGGCTGCAAGCAACTTCGGGTCCATCGAACCGGAGGGTATCCCCGATTCATTGGTGGTGGGATCAGTACCAATAAGATAAGACATCAGCATGGTCACGCCCACGAGCGCGGTAAGAAATATGAAAACGCTGCCCATACCATATAAGACGAGGTCTAACGCCTGGGATACTAGTTCTGGCATTTTTTATTCTATTTAAACAACTGTCATGGATCATACATGAAGCAAGTTGCGCGACCAAGGCCACTTATTCCCTGGCTTTAAGCCACCATTTCATGGTCGATGTCACCAGCTCCGGCGCATCCTGCTGGACGAAATGATTGGCGACAGGGGTCGTGACTAGGGTGAGATCGTTGTCGATCCAGTCCCATGTGTGGTTGAGAGCCTCGGATGAAAGCGCTCGATCCTGTAAACCATGGAATAGCAGCACAGGCATTTTTAACTGCGGTGCCGGTGGCGGAACGGGAGCACCTTTTTTGGGTAAACCGGGATAATTCTGCTTGTAATAGGCGAGCATGGCGTCAAAGTCCGACTGCTCAAATGCTTTGATGTAGTGCTTTCGTGCTTCCGGGTCAGTGACCCAACCCGAGAGTGATTGTGGTGTCATTGGACCGCCAAAAAAGACATCCGGATCCGTTGGCTTGCCGAGACGAAACACCTGCGCATAGTTGGTATTGCTTCTCGCTTCATCATTGCTCCTTGAGACCCTGGCCAGGCCATTGGGATGGGGCAGGTTCAGGACAATCAACTTATCGACCATTTGCGGAAAGGTATAGGCAAAGTTCCAGGCAACACTACCGCCCCAATCGTGCCCGACAATCACTGCTTTTTTCTGTCCAAGGTGCCTGATGACCGCTGCAACATCTGAAACCAGATACTGCATGGCGTAATTTTCCTGACCTTCTGGCTGGTCGCTGAGGTTGTAGCCTCGCTGGTCAATGGCAACCACATGATGATTGTCACTCAGCCCGGCCATCTGATGATGTCAGCGGCGGCGCTGATACCAAACAGGTTTAGTGCAAGGAAAAATACAATGACCGGCTTATTGAGGGTTTTCAGGAAACGTAACCGGTAAATTGAACCCATCATGACTGTGCTCCAGTGGTTTTTATTTCTGTACTTTTCTTATGTACTAACGCCTAGGACTGTAAGTGCGACACATCTGCAGTTTCGGAAAATCCAACCACTTCTTCCATCCGATGCATCGCAGTGAGCACACTTAAATCTGCCCTCTGCCTGCCGATGACCTGCAAAGCGACCGGCATACCTGCAGATGTCGTGGCAATGGGTACGACACCGGCTGGATTTCGCGTCATATTTAAACCAACGGTAAAACCAATCCACGACGGCGTATCGGACCCATTCACACTGCCATCACGATCTGTTTCCGGAGTATGCCCGCAGGTGGCAGGTGTGAGTATCAACGGCGCATCTGCAAAGGCGGTTTCCAGTTCAAGATTCAAGTGATGACAGGCATCAATGGCAGAGGCATAAGCAGGGCCCGTCATTTTCGTCGCGCCGATCTCAATCATGACTCTCAAGTTAGGGTCAATTTTCTCCCAATCGTCCGTGTCCATCAGGTGCTGCTGTGCCCTCGCCCGGGCACAGGTCCAGAATACCAGCCAATCCTGTACAGGGTCACGGCTCCACACCGCATCGTTCTCAATCACGGTGACTCCGGCAGCAGAAAGTTGCCCGATTGCTTTTTCAGACAAGGCTTTGATCTCATCATCAACCTCCGCATACCCCATTGTCGGAGACCAGATAACCTTTGCCGGTAATCCGGCTGACTGGATTCCGTCAAACCAGCTTTTCTGTTTGTTCGGCAGGGAAAAGATATCCGTAGGCTCGTGCCCCACGGTCTGGTCCAGTACATAGGCGATATCCGAAGTGGTTCGCGCCATCGGTCCTTTGACGGTCAGCAGACCGCTGCCCGGCGGATTGAGACCCCCATTCGGAATTCTGCCCTGGGACGTTTTAATACCACTGAGCCCACAAACAGCAGACGGAATTCGAATAGAACCGCCCCCATCTGACCCCGTGGCCAATGGAACAATACCCGCTGCCAACGCAGCTCCGGTACCGCCGGAAGACCCCCCCGGTGTACGTCGCAGGTCCCAGGGATTTTTTGTGACCCCAAAGGGCACATTGTCCGTTTTTCCCTTGTGCCCAAATTCCGGGGTATTGGTCTTGCCCAGTACAACACAACCCGCGGCTTTCATCCGTCGAACCAGTTCTGAATCAGCGTCGGCAACTGCATCTGTTGTGTGCAGCATCGAGCCATAGGTAGTGATAAACCCCCTGGCATCTTCCAGATCCTTAACACCGATTGGAATACCCGCCAATGCCAGTGACTCACCACTGGCTACTTTCTTATCCACAGCATCGGCATCGGAAAGTGCCAGATCTGCATTGACAGCACAGAAACTGTTGATCTCTCCATCAATACGAGCAATGTTATCAAGCGCTGCCTGAGTCAACTCCCTGGCTGAAACCTCTCTGTTACGCACCTGTTCGGCTAATGCCATGATTGATGTTGTTCGAAAGTCCACATGTCACCCCTCGGTTTGAAATTTAACGGTCACAAGTACTATACCTGTAAAAGTCATTGAATATGAACTGCGACAGATATTGGAATTTGATCCCTGTCCTGGCACGACTCGCAAGTCAGGAAATGACCGATCGGTTCCCGACCAGTGGTTGTGCAAGCTTTTTTGGGGGGGTTGTCAAAAGTGTGAACTGTGTCACAAAACTCGATAGGTGACAGACACAAAAGTGTGAACTGCGTCACGAATTTCGATAACGGACAGGCATAGTATTGGTCCGTTGTCAGTTATACCGAACATTTTTACAAAACACTTTTTCCCAAATTTATTTCCAAACATCGATTCTCCAATAAACAGACAAGAACAAGACAATGATAAAAACAACCCTGAATCGCCAAGTCGCTAAAATTCAACTGGACAACGGGATTAGCTTTGTTGTTTACGAAAACAGCCTGCCCTTGCTGATCGGGCGGGATCCAGGCTGCGGCATCTGTATTCCCGCCGATAATGTTTCCAGACACCATTGCGAGCTCTATCTCGATGATATTGATCTCTGTCTGAGAGATTTAAGTACTGCCGGTACTGTGGTCGGCTCCAAAAAGTTCAGGGGTGGCACAATCTCGATTCAAAGTACCACCAAAGTTCAACTGGCCCCACAGACGGTGATGACCATTACGCCGTTTGAATTGATTGATAAAACGATGCTCGAGCAGGCAACTGATCCAAATCAACAACTCACTGACCGACGCAGATTTACCCGTCGCACCAGAATTGTTGCGGTAGATATCGAACGACGATCAGTACAGCCGCGCAGAGTTAATATCCGCAGAGCCCGAGAACGCACTGCTGTACAAGTTCGTTGATTCACCTCAACAAGGTCTTTTTCGACGTCCCATAGGCAGCCTGTTTGATCTGCCGTCATTTTAAGAGTCAAATGTCTAACAAAATTCCCTGACAAAACTGGAGAAAATTTATGTTAACGCGACTGGATCATGTATCTATCGGGGTCCTGGACATGGACAAGGCGAAGGAATTGTTTTGTGAGATTCTGGGCGCTGAGATCCTGCCTGATGCCGGGGAGTCAACGGAAGGATTCGACTGGATCACTTTTTTATTGGGAGGTAAAAAGGTTGAACTGGTTTCTCCAAGAACCGCAGGGCAAGGTGGGGTCGGTCAATACCTTGAAAAAAACGGTGAGGGTTTTCATCATATTTCCTGTGCCGTGGAGGATCTTGTTGAATCACGCGCGTACTTCGAGACAAAGGGGATCAGGATTCTGGGTTATAACGACCAGAGCGAGAATTTCAAACATTTCTACCTGCACCCTAAAGATACCTTTGGTGCGTTAATCCAGGTATTCGAAGAGTGTGATCGGACACGGGAACTGGCTGGCTAACTCCAGGCAGCGGTGTTAAGGATGTAACGGCAGGTTGCTTTACGGTCAGGGTTTCCAATCCCCGGACGAAGTCATTATTCCCCCAGTTGTGTTCGCTTTCGGCGAATTGCAAGGATTCAAAACGCTCGAATAATTTCTGAAATACAATTTTCGCCTCCAGCCTGGCAAGGGACATACCCAGGCACAGGTGAATGCCATGCCCAAAACTGACATGGGCAATTTTTTCTCGTTCGATATCAAACTGATCTGGGTTTTCGTTGGCGAGTGGGTCACGATTGGCTCCCGCAATCGACAGCATCAGCATTTGCCCACGCTTTAGAGAGCGGTCTTCAAGTACAAAGGGCTCCTCCACAAATCGAATGGTGAACTGCACGGGAGGCTCAAACCGCAAACTTTCTTCCAGCGCGTTCATCAGGCAGTATTCGTCGCTTCGTGCCAGCTTCATTTGTTTTGGATGCTTGAGCAAAAGATAAAGGCAATTGCCGATCAGGCGAGTCGTCGTTTCATGCCCGGCTACCAACAACAGAACACAGGTGGAATAGAGCTCGTCGAGGCTGAGTTTATCGAAATCTTCTTCTGCCTCGATGAGCTGGGAAATCAGATCCTGACCTGGATTGGCGCGCTTGTCTTCTGCCAGGGTCGCAATATAGTTCTGCATTTCAAGATTAGCTTCCCCGGCTGTTCGCATTGCAATAGGGCTGGTGAGATCTGATACACCGATCAGTGCTTCAGACCAGGTTTCAAAAAGGTGCCGCTCAGATACAGGTACGCCCATCATTTCAGCGATAACAATCGCCGGTAACGGTTTGGCCAGAGACTCGATAACATCAAATTGATCGGCATCGGCGGGTATAGTATCGACCAATTCATCTACCAGTCGCTCGATTGTGGGCGCCAGTGATTGGACGTACTTGTGCATAAAACCTTTTGCCACGAGTTTTCTTAACCGCGTGTGATCAGGTGCATCCCGTTGCAGCATATTGGGGTTGTTCAGCAACGCGGCGCCTTTTTCACCCATAGCGAATTTGAGAATACTGAAGAAAAACGTATTTTTCCGCATATCACTACTGATGCGACGGTCTCGAAGCAAGCTGGATACCTGTTCAAAGCCAGTGACGATCCAACCGGCGTTTGAATATGAACGCAGCACCGGGCTACGTTCACGCAGTGTGTTGAAGGTCGTGTAAGGATCCCTGATGTGATCAGGATTGTTGAGTTTTATCACTGAGCCTGCAAAGTAATAATCTACCCGCTTTAACAGCCACAAGGCAGATTGAGTAGCCATAGTCATGATCTTGTAGATCAATTTATTCATTTTCGATACCCGTGCGTCAATCGCACGGGCTACTTTACTCTGTGGGATTGAGACAAGTAAACATGGAGAGACAACGCCCGGCGGCGTTTTCGTACCTCTGATCGTAAAAGGCCAGAAGTCGATGTTGTGTGTGGAGCGGATAGCACCAAGGGATAACCCCTGAACATTGTAATAGCTATGGCATCCGTATCATTACACGCGTTAGTCCCCGATATTGGACGCCATATGTGTATTCATGCGTAACAGCAGGTCTGGCAGAATTGCTTCAGGCAGGTTGTGCCCCATCCCCTCAAAGATATGAATTTCGGACCCTTTAATTAAATCAGCGGTGTGTTTTCCATGTGCGGGAGGCAGTAATGTATCATCCTGGCCATGCAAAACGAGGGTCGGGACATGAATAGACGCAACCGCTGATGACCTGTCACCGGTTTTCATAATCGCCATTAGCTGACGTGGAATGGCTTCGGGATAAAAGCCGCGCTCGCGCATCAAGGTAAACTGGTCTGTCTCCTGACCATCGGTATCTGCGAGATTGCGAATCGAGTCGGCAGAATCTGAACCAGGCGGTGGCAGATGAGGTGCTCCCGTGGTTGACATGATCGAGACAAGACTCAGTGCTCTCTCGGGATGCTGTGCGGCAATGATCTGCGCGATCATCCCCCCCATGGATGCTCCTACTATGTGAGCTTTCTCGATGTTCAGTTCGTCCATCACGGCAATGGCATCAGTTGCCATATCATCCAACACGTATGGCGCATCGACATCAAACCCAAACTGGTTTTTCAGAAACTGCCACCACAAGGTTGGTTCACCCCACTGTGTGAATCGACTGGAGCCTCCAGTGTCACGGTTATCGATCAGGATGACCTGGTAACCCGCGTGTTCTACCCCTCTAACAAAGTCGTCGCCCCACAACGCATGTGATGCCCCCAGTCCCATAATTAAAACCACCGGTGGATTGTCGTTTTCGCCAATCACTTTGTAGGCAATCTCAACATTGTTTGTGGTTGCGCTGGCGAAAGGGTATCCGTCGATATAGGTACGCGAATAGTCGCCTAGTGCAACATAAGGTACAAGGAGCAACAACAACATGATGGTTAGATGACGCATAATATGGTCTTCATTATCGAGTGTTGGCACCAGAGTAAACCATATGCGTTTATGGTGATAGTCACGGCGAATCTACTGGGTCGGAGTAAAGTGCCAGGATAAAAGACTGTGATTTACTCCGATACTTTACTCCAACCTGAATTGTGATGACTCATGTACGACCGCTCTTCACGTCAGTCTCAGGAAGGACTCATTAAAGACCTAATGTTCCCTGCTCTAAGGGGAAACAAACGACCTGTTTATGGGGCACTACTGCCATGTCCTTCTATCACAATGGATTCAATAATCTGGCCTCATACCGGGGGACACAGCTAACATCATATATCACTTCGGGCGACACATAAGACGTTGTTTTACCAGGGTTTCCAGGCAGCTGATGTGCCAGTTGCCGTTCGTCGCCGTTCGGCTGACCGCATAAGAATGACTGACTTATTCTCATTCGTTAGCCGACCCGTTGCTCGTCGTCTAACTGTCTGGATGGGCAGGGGTTTCACGGATGTACGGTGTTGAATAAAACATCGTCAACGATCAGGATAAGGAGTGCTTGAGTGAAAAAGGCAACGATAATAACCCTCAGCTTCGCCTTGTTGAGTCTGCAAATCTCATTTGATGTAGCAGCTACCAGCATCACAGTCAAAAATCGAACCAATACCGATAGAATTCAATGGGTGCATACCACGGTGCCCTTTGCCAAGGGCGAGGTTGAGACCGAGGCTGTAATCAATCGCGGTACGTTGGCCACGAACATCGTTGCAGTCGCCAAGTTTAAGAATGACCCACGCCTCTACTATGCGACATTTCTCAACAATATCAGAACAGTAACAAGTGACTCACATACATGAAAACGTGGAATGGAAGTGCACCGATACCTTCGAGGTACATAAGGATGCTGGATTGTATCCTCATTATGTCAACAAACAGACGACCAATACGGGAGGCCAGGCTGATTTCTCGTCAAATATGCCTCTCGTATACCAGCAGGCAATCCTGGCCCAGTCTGCCTGCCCGATTCAGCATCTCATACACGCTACACAACAGGAAACACATCGACCCGCTTACTATTTCTTTGATAACCGCCCGATGAGGTGGAGTGATACTTCCAGCGAGATCTTCTGGTGGAGTGGCAGGGTGCACTACGATTCCCGACAGAATCCTCCAAACACTGCCTGGGCACCGCGCATCGACAAAGACTTCGAAATGGGTCCCAACTATAGTGGTCAGGGCCGGATAATCAGCACTATGGCCACCACCACATTCGCGCGGCGTATGAACTCACGGGAGATGGTTTTCTATATGACCTGATTGTCTATCGGCGCTGTGGAATCATCTCGGTGATGGCGTACAGAAGCTCCGGGGCGGTTCAGAGCGTGGCCAGCGGCTGATGGAAGATGCGGTTCAGGACTACCTGATCGCGCCTGATGCGCCAGACGCCCAGAATCTTGAGTCGCGGATAGCACGTAAAATCCACGAAACAATCAGACCCACAATACAGGACCGGCTGACGATATATGACGTCGCCGCCTGGCAGACAGTTTATGGCGATGGTCGTTTCGAGAACTGTCTTGGCACCACATCAGGCCTGGACCCGGAGGAAAATATCTGTTCTGTAGTCTGGCAGTCCGGATTCAATGTGAGCGCACTGGCCTCTGCTTATCGACATGGCATCACCAGGCTTTCAACGGGTGCACACGAGGACGTCGAATGGATCATCGACGGGTATATGGATCATTTGAACTTTCGATTCCAGAATGACGGAGACCATAAGGCTTCGGTTCGCTTCAATAACTGGGATTCTTACAGTACTGGATATTCCCATTCATGGCTCAGCGGCTGGGTCCCTGCTGTCAAGCTACGCCAGAACCACGAGAACTGGTTCTGGTTTCGTGACACCTTCATTCCCTACATGCGGGAAAACAGCTTTCACCCAAACCGCTGGCCGCATCAATACTGGGGAGATAGCGATCAATGGCGTAATTTTGAGTAGAATAGACTGTGGTAGCAATGGGTCAAGTTTTCGAACTGAGGTGAACATGAAGGTACTGATTATCGGCGCGAATGGGAACACCGCTACGCGCGTCATCAGGCGGTTGGTTGAAAGCGACCATGATCCGGTTGCTATGATCAGAAACCCGTCGCATCGCGCCAAGTTCGACAAGCTAGGCGTACCAACGGTTCTGGCAGACCTTGAATACCCGATCGATCACGCGATACAAGGATGCGATGCGATCATCTTCGCGGCAGGGTCAGGTGGTAAGACAGGAAAGGACAAGACAGTACTGATCGATCATATTGGGGCGATTCGTTCAATGGTTGCAGCGCAAGTGCACGACGTTCGCCGTTATATCATGCTCAGCTCAATCAATAACGATATAAACAGTCAGTCACCCATCGCGCACTATCACCGCGCGAAAGCGCATGCGGACAATCATCTTGTCGAGTCCGATCTTGACTATACGATCGTCTGCCCTGGCGGTCTGACCGACGAAACAGGTACAGAATTGGTTTCCGTAACCTCGGAACTTCAGGGAAGCGGGCTGACGTCTCGTGAAAACCTGGCTACGGCACTCGTTGCGTGTCTCGATTGTGACAATAGCGTAGGTAAATCATTCAGCCTGCTTGACGGTAATACACCCCTGGCTGAAGCACTGAACTCTTTGTAAGTGAAAATGATATCAACCCCAACAATCAAACTCATGTTAGAAAGCAGCAACAGTCACAGAACGTGACGACGAACGAATTAGATCGTTAAACACCTGGCTAGTATTCATCATCATATTTCACGACAATACCTGAACTGGTGGCCAATAACTTTGCACGCCTTAGCTCTTTCAGGTTGAAGGCAGTTTGGGACATTCGGAACTCATTGCCTTGTTTCAGAACGTTCGCAGACCGAAACAAGCAAGAAATAACCTTTTGAGACGTGGTTCACAAACGGACAATTTTGGGGACAGATTTTCGTTAGAAACTGACGCTATTTTGTTCCAAGTCAGATCGCTGTTATCCGCATATGATCACTGTTTTTAGAATATTTATTCGCCTAACCTATTGATTAAATTACATATTATATTTATGGGTCGTTGCTTTGAAACGCATTTGGCACAGTTTTTGACCCATATTCCATGACTGAACAACTAACCATTAGTGTACCTATTATGGCTATCACACCAAGTGAAATTTCATGGTCAAAAACGTCCGGCTTTACAATGATCGAACTGATGATTGTTGTCGCTATTGTGGGACTCCTTTCGGCAACAGCAGTGCCGTGGTACCGCGGTTATATCAATACAGCATGGGTCAGCAAAGTAAGTAACACTTACGACAGCGCGGTGAAAACTGCGCGCCAGGAATATACAAAAAACACAACCCGCTCGGCATTGGGATTATCATCAACCTTGCCGTCCAATGAAGAAGGCTGGATCGAGGTTTTTACCGCGGGTGACGAATATTTAGCACCAGATGGAGGTCCAGCCTATCGCCCTGGTCATCAACCAGATGCTAGTGAAGACCCACCCTCCGGTGCAGTCTATGTCGCTTACCATTCGGACCATCTGTGTATAACAAGAAATGAGTTCCTTGGATTGATCGCACTAAAAACCAAAGTCTATTCTGATTCGATTGAAACTATAAATCTGTAGCTGAAGTCAAAAAATTAGACGCCTATCGGTAGTGAAGCAGGACAAAGCGCACTTTTAGTTTCTTAGTCAATACCCACCATTAATAAATCCGCAAACTTGTGAATAGCAATTTTGAATATGTTGTTCGCTGAGGAAATCTTTTGGCCCGTGCAGGCGTGGTTTTGACCTGCTAATCCACGCCTTGTTTAGTTGTGACATTTGAGCGGGGACGCCCCGTTAAAGCCGTTCTAAACGGTCCCGATGATAGGGTTGACATGACACGGCGGCATTGAGCGAAAAGCTATCTCGAGCAGCCGTCAAGGTTTTAATAGAATCGTCTATTCTGATAAACTATGGATCATGTAATGTGATTGTACGACTACCGGAATGGGGCCCTATAGCAATGCGCTAAGGATAGATGCTGTGCCGACGACGGAATCCATTGGCTCATTGAAATCAAGATTGAGCCATGGTTGCTCTGGGTCGGGACAACAATGCAACTTGGATAGTTTCCTGCCGCGATTACATCTTTCCGTCAATAAATTTCAAATGCCATAGGATTTGAAAAACTCGGTTAAGCTTGTTGTGGAAGTGCTTGCTTAAAATGAACGCGCTTACAAAAAGAGAAATTCAAAGTGAGCCATTGCCGTCAAATAAGTGAACTTCCATGTTGCATTGGATTAGCTGTACCATGGATAAATATCCAAACCAGGCCAGACGATGGATTTTGTGAACAAATCACTAAGATACCCCTTATTAGCGCTTAGCACGTTATTTCCTGCCAGTGCAATGGCCAGCAGCTCGATTGCAGACACTCACTTTTTCCGTCTGGGCGCCTACTCTCAGGATGCAGATGTCAAACTGACATCTTCGGTTGTGCCCTTGCCACCCATCGAAGTTGATCTGATCAAGGATCTTGGTACGGAAGATTCAAATACGTCAATCTATGCCTTGTATCGTTGGCATTTTACCCAAAAGTGGTCGGTGAGTGTGGCTTACCAACAGCTTGAACTTGATGGAAATGATACAGTAACCGCCAACTTCAATTTTGACGGCAATGTGTTCATTTCTGGGTTTGCGGCCAAGACGGAATTCAATATGAGTACTTACCTGATTGATGTGGGGTATTCTTTCGTACGCAATGACAAGTGGGAGGTAATGCTAGGATTGGGTCTACATGCCTTTGACATTGAATCTATTATAGACGGACAAGCGTCCGTGAGTGATGGCAACAATAACATCATACAAGAGGAAACAAGAGTCTCGTCTGACGTGCTGGCTCCGCTCCCGAATCTACGTGGCGCGGTGACTTATATGATTTCTCCAAAATGGGAAGTTAACGTGAGCGTCGGCTGGCTCAGCCTTGAGATAGATGAGGTTGATGGCTCCTACGTCTATGTGGACCTCCGCACGGAGTATCGGTTTACAGATCATTTTGGTGTTGGCGCTACTTACCAAGTTGCAGAGATTGAGGCCACCGTTACTAAAAACGATGGTTTTGAAAAAGCAGATCTTAAGTTCACGGGACCGAGCATCTACATTAGTTATGGGTTTTAAATCAATACAGGATTCTAGCGGCCGGGCTTCCAAGCCTAAATCTCGCAGAGTTCGTCCAACTATTACTTTGAGTGAACTTGAAGTCAACCGGTTGTAAATGGAACACGCAATAATGGAGTTCCCTTTTTGAAGCATCAGCGTCTTCTATCACGACTGAACCAACCAGATGGACGTGGCGTAAATCATCTCGCTAGAGACTGCTTTGCACCCATTGCAGGGACTGATCTTCGGTGTTCCATCTCATGCAGGATCTCACAGAAATCAAACTTTGAGCCCTTTAATAACCTTTGAATTCTTCTCCCGGATTAATATTTGGGAATTTCTTCATGCTGGCTTCTAATTGGCCGAGAATTTTTGAAATAGGTTCCATGATCCAAGTATGCGCATAACCTTCGTTGCCCCATAGTTCATAACTCTCAGTCGGATCATTTTTGATATCGTACACCTGCGGAAATGTGTAACCACCCACCACCTTGTCATGGGTGCCTTCCGCTGTTTTGAAATGGACTTTCATGCTTCGCCATTTTACCGACCAAACATCAGTGCCGACAAATGTCACAATGTAATCACGATTGGATTTCTCCTGTTTACCCAACAAGAAATCGATTTGACTGAATCCATCCATAGGTCTATCTGTAGAGACCTTTTCTTTTGCACCTGCAAATTCAGCGATGGTTGGAAACCAATCCAGATCGGCAAAAATTTCGTCGGAGACTTCCCCACCAGGAATATGACCTGGCCAACGAACCATAGCCGGGGTACGCATGCCACCTTCATAAGCAGTACTTAAACCACCACGCCAGGGACCATTGGAACCACCGACTTCACCTGAGGCGACACCATGTACAGGAAAGGCACCAGCAGCGTTGTCACCGGTTAGAATGATAATTGTATTATCTGCGATACCAGCTTCTTTAACTGCATTGAGTATCTCTCCAATATTGTGATCCACTTCCATAACAGTATCTGCAAACACACCAACCTTGGATACTTTTTCAAAATCCGGATGAACTAAAAACGGGGGATGAAAATGCGTCAGACCAATATAGTTGTAAAATGGTTTACCAGCTTTTGCCATTTTTTTTATATAAGCAATGGACTTCTCGGTAATCTCTCTGTCCATCACTGCACGGGCTTTTAGATCAAAGAGCTTCACTTTGTTAGCATCTTTCCCTCTGACACCTTCCCAGATGTAGGGTACGGTTGCGACTTCCGGGTCAAACTGTGGCGTTGATGTATAGGACGCGACATTAGTGCCTTCACTGTGGCCCCAAAATTCATCATAGCCTTGCTTATTAGGTAGTTTGTTAATGTTCATCCCCAGGTGCCATTTACCGAACAATGCGGTGGCATATCCTGCATCCGATAACAATTCCGGTAGTGTGTATTCCCATGCCGCAAGGCCATCAGGTTCACCCGGGGCAGGAACCTTATAAGTACCTGAACGGATCGGATAACGGCCGGTATGCAGTGCTGACCGTGTGGGTGTACATTGATTCTGTACATTAAAGTTAGTCAAACGCATACCTTCAGCAGCGAGATTGTCAATGTTAGGTGTGGGAATGTTTCCACCTTGTACGCTGAGATCCCCCCATCCCCAGTTATCAACAAGTATGTAAATGATGTTTGGGCGGGATGACGCGTCCACGGAACCCGAGACTATGATGAGTATGATCGACAGTAGGACAGGCCCATTAATAATGTTGCGCATCTTCAGCTCCGGAAGTTTTTTCCAATGCATCTGAGTATGGAGACGCCAATTCGTTAACAATGTCATCAGTTTTGTCGTTGACGATAACTAACACACCAACGGAGGAACCAAAAGCGTCTCGGAGAAAGATTTCACGTGCCGCATACTGCGCCAAAGAGCCTTCCTTACTTCTTAAGGGAACATTCAGAGCGGGTTGATCATGTACAGTGGCGCCACGAGACATAGCCCGTCGAAAACCTGCCCAGTGTCTCTCCCTGTAAGATTCCGGAATCAGAACTTCCATGCTCACGCCTATTATGTCTCCAGGTTGATACCCGAGCATTGATGCCATTTCTTCATCCCAATCACGGACGATACCCTCAGCGTCTACTCGAAAGTAGCCCGGGTTGTATTTGGCCTGTGTCATATTGCAGTACCTATTTATGGCTGCTGGGTCGCCGACGATTTCTACATATCCGACAAGCTTTTGCAACAACGCATGTCTGCTTATGGGCCAATAGGAGACATTTTCGGTTCTGATGTAATATCACCTCAAACAATTATGGGGCTGGAGTATGAATTGGGAGGCACTAGGTGCGATTACAGGGTCGTTGGGATTAGTAGTTGTTGTCATATCATTGATTTATGTTTCATTTCAGATGCGTCAGACCAACAGGATTGCCAAAGCGGCTAGGGAACTGGAAGCAGGCCGAATGTGGACTGATTTTCTGGCGAAAACTGCACATAGTAACGATATGGCTGATATATGGGATAAAGGACACGACAAGCAAGACGAGTTAACGCCATCCGAGAAAAGAAGGTTATATGGCTGATGTCCGAGTTATTTTCTATCGCTGATCATCTTTATCGCCAGCGAGAGTTGAATTTTCTGAGCGTCGAAACTTGGGAGCAGCACGAAGCTATGGTTGTTGGGATGTTATTAAATCCACTCGTGGCCCGATGGTGGGCAACCAAAGTTACACCAGATTCGACAGCATTCAGAACCCGCATAGATCAAGCCAGGAGTGAACTGGGCGATGATGCAGTCTGGGAATATACGCCCTTGTCTGAAATCTGAATTGAGATATTTTTGCAATTTGACAACGTAAATAATAAACCGGAGTCGGTAAAATTCATCTTTCGCACCAGGGCCGGAACAGGTTCCAATCCAAGTTTTTATATGGCGGAGAGGGAGGGATTCGAACCCTCGATGAGCTTTTAACCCATACTCCCTTAGCAGGGGAGCGCCTTCAGCCACTCGGCCACCTCTCCTGTTTATTGCTTGCACATGATTGGCAAACATAAACGCTGTCAGATAATTCGCGTCGCGAAATATCAATAAAGCAAATAATAATGGCGCGCCGAAAGGGAGTCGAACCCCCGACCTCCTGGTTCGTAGCCAGGCGCTCTATCCAGCTGAGCTACCGGCGCGCAAAGAACGCGTATTATCAGGATGGGACCCCAGCTCGTCAATGTTGAATGTGATGTTTATCGTCTAAATGTTACATTTTTGTTGCGAAATTAGCCGGGCAGTATAATATTACATAAATCTTCTGAAACTCTGCCAATCCGTAATAAATGAAACCGTCAACCTTAATCCTGGATCTGTTGCGTACCTATCATCACACCGGTACATCCGTGAAGACCATCATGGCTACGGGTAACCTGTTCGGGTTCACCGAGAACCTGATGCGGGTCAGCCTGTCTCGGCTGGTGGCACGGCACACCGTGGAGAATATCAAGCGGGGTTACTACCGACTGGCCGTTGCAGCCGATCCGCTGAACGATTTTGTTGAGCAATGGCGGCTCGGTGACAAAAGGTCTCGTCGCTGGCACAAGGGCGAGTGGGTTTGTATACATACACCACAATCCCTGTCTGAGAAAGGTATCTGGGCGCTGTTTAACAACGGTTTTCGCCAGGGTGCAGACGAGTTGTGGATCAGGCCGGACAATCTGCGAGTTACGGGCATTGAATTGACTCAATCTCTACGGGAACTTGGTTTACCCGAGTCCGCAATCTTAATGAGTTCTGCTTCCATTGACGTTTCGTTGCAGGAACGCTGGCTGGGTCATTTCAATATCGAGGCACTCAACAGGCACTACCAAGAGACAACCCGGCAGCTCGTAGAGAGCATGCAACGTCTTCAGTCGATGCCGGTCGAACTTGCAAAGAAAGAGAGTTTTAACCTTGGCGGGTATGCAATCCAGGTACTCGTTAAAGACCCATTGATACCTGAATGCCTGCAGCAGCCAGGCCACCGGCACCAATTGTGGCAAACCATGCTCAAATACGACAGAGCGGGTCGCGATGTCTGGGCGAACCGATCCAGCGATTCTTCATCCGTCACACTTGACGATATTCCCGACATCATCCCAACCCCTAACCTGGCCATACAACTGTGAAGCTCAAAAAATGAAAGCAAAAGAGATTCTTACCGAAAGAGAATTACAACAGATCACCTCCAGGAACAACTGGCTCGGCGCGAGCATTGTTCTGTTTGACTGGGTCGTTATCATCGGCACGTTTGTGCTGGTCAGCATGTACACAAACCCGCTCACCATTTTGCTGGGAGTGTTCGTACTTGGGGCAAGGCAACTGGGCCTTGGGGTTATCGTCCATGAAACCGGGCACCGGTCGTTCTTCACATCACAATTCTGGAATGATCTGGTGGGTAACTGGTTAGCCGGTTACTGGATTTTCTCTGACAAAGACACCTACATGAGAGGTCATATAAAACACCACCAGAATGGCGGTACTGAACAGGACCCGGATCTGAATAACTACAAGAGTTATCCTGTGCCTCGGTCGAGTCTGAAGAGAAAGTTCACCCGCGACCTGACCGGTCAATTGGGGTGGCGTCGAGTCAGGTCCATCTACCGGACCTTGTGGCGATTAAATGAGTTGTCCCTTGCTACAAGACAATATTTTCTGCGAAGTGTAGGCGCTAACGCTGTGATGCTCCTGATTCTGACACTTTTTGGAGCACCCTGGTTATATCTGATGTGGGTGGCAGCTTTTATGACGAGTCATATGCTGGTAACGAGAATCCGGCAGATCGCTGAACATGCTGCGGTTCCCGATGCGTTTAACCTGGACCCGCGCCTAAATACCAGGACACTTTATATCAATCCCCTGGAGCGTTTTTTTATCGCTCCACACCAGGTGAATTTCCATCTGGAGCATCATATGCTTGCTTCCGTGCCCATCTACCGACTCGAAACTATGCACAAGATGTTACTTGAGAATGGTTTCTACAAAGACATTGAGTTTCAACAAGGATACTTCAATTTACTCAGGCGAGTGACTTACGCCTGATCTACTTGTTCAACATGTAAATTGAAAAACAAAACTACAGGTCGGTGCCATTTTTCTGGTCATCGCCCTCGGCCTGGATTCGCTGATAGATTTCTTCTCTATGAACCGGAACTTCTTTCGGTGCATTCACACCGATGCGTATCTGGTTACCCTTTACACCGAGCACAGTAACAGTCACTTCGTCACCGATCATCAGGGTTTCTCCGACTCTACGAGTCAAAATTAGCATTCCTTTCTCCTATAAACTGTTCTCTATCAGTTTGCCGGTATCCTACCGAATCTGGACATAACACAACGCGCCGATAGATCATAAACCTTGTAGTGGCTAAAGGTACAAGGTAATTTATAAGATTATGCACTTTATCTGTACTTTATCTGCACCTAGTTCAGAGATTCGCCCTGATTTATCCGCTTATTCGCTCAACTCAAACGCCGAATGCAACGCACGAACCGCGAGTTCGAGATACTTCTCGTTAACTACCACAGATATCTTTATCTCTGAGGTTGAGATCATTTGAATGTTAATCGATTCGTCCGAGAGCACCTCAAACATTTTGCTCGCGACCCCCGCATGTGAGCGCATTCCCACCCCAACCAGGGATAGCTTTGCAATTTTGTTGTCACCTGTCACTTCTCTGGCTTCAATGCCTTTTGCGACACCCTTGAGTATTTTCATGGCATGGTCGTAATCCTCACGGCGAACCGTGAAGGTAAAATCAGTACTTTTGTCTGCCGCCACGTTCTGGACGATCATATCGACTTCGATATTGGCTTCACTGATAGGGCCGAGAATCTTCCAGGCAATACCTGGTATGTTTTCCACACCCAGCACCATGAGTTGAGCCTCGTCGCGAGTAAACGCAATGCCAGAAATTATGGGCTGTTCCATATCAGATTGGTCCTCTTTTGTAATCAGTGTCCCCGGTGCATCTGTAAAGGTCGAAAGCACCCGAATAGGCATTTGGAACTTGCTGGCAAATTCCACAGCCCTTGTATGTAGCACCTTTGACCCAAGGCTGGATAACTCCAACATCTCCTCAAAGGTCAGGGTTGAAAGACATTTTGCATCTTCTACCACCTTGGGGTCTGTCGTAAAGACACCTTCTACGTCGGTGTAGATCTGACACTCCTGAGCCTTCAGCACAGAGGCCAGTGCTACCGCAGTAGTATCGGAACCACCACGACCTAGGGTCGTAATATTATGATCTTCATCAACACCCTGAAAACCCGCGACAACGGCAACACAACCCGCGTCAATATCCTGCTGCAGTTTTGCCACATCAATATCCAGGATGCGTGCCTTCATATGGGTTGAATCCGTAAGTATCTTTATCTGCCCACCGGTGTAGGACTTTGCCGGACAACCCATTTTCATTAGGGTCATGGCTAACAATGCGGTAGTAACCTGCTCACCGGTTGACAGCAGTACATCGACTTCCCGATGCATATCACCTTCAGTGATGCCGACTTCCCGGGCAAGGCTATCCAGGCGATCCGTCTCATGTCCCATTGCAGATACGACGACCACTATCTGGTGATCAGCTTCACGGGAACGCAGAATCTTCCTGGCCACATCTTCGATATGCGCCACCGTCGCAACAGAAGTACCGCCAAATTTTTGAACCAAAAGAGACATAGCAGGCTCTGAATCTTTCCTTGATTTTGAAAGGGTGCGTATTAAACAGCAAAGGTCAACCTATTAGAACAGGTTTCATCGGTATTTATAGTGCCATATCGATGACATTGACCACATCGCACAGGGCATGGCGTGCTGCCAGGGTCAAATCTTTCCCAATGCGCAGGACTAATTTAACCCAGCAGATCTTCCAGGTACCCGGCAACGGACGCCATCGCGGCAGGCAGTGCTGATATGTTACTTCCACCGGCTCTCGCCATATCAGGTCGGCCTCCCCCTTTGCCCCCGACCTGGACCGCGACATGGTTGACCAGTTCCCCGGCATTAACCCGGTCGGTCAGGTCTTTGGTCACCCCGGCAATTAAAGATATCTTGCTATCCTTCACTGCTGCGAGCACAACAATACCGCTACCCAGCTTGTTCCTTATCTTATCCATTGCGTCCGGCAGGCTTCTCGGATCTCCACCATCAAGATGATGAGCCACCAGCTTGACGCCATTGACCTCGATGGCTGATTCTGCCAAATCCTGGCCGCCACCGCTGGCCAGTTTCAAATTGAGCCTGGATACCTCTTTCTCCAGTTCCTTGTTATGAGAGATCAGGCTCCGTAACAAATCAGCTGATTCGTCGATGGTAGATTCAAGGGAATCAATCTGTTCCAGGGCACGGGCACCTGTTACAGCTTCAATACGTCGTACACCTGATGCGATACCGGTTTCAGAAGAGACAAGCAGTATCCCAATGTCACCCGTAAAGCGAGCGTGGGTTCCACCACACAATTCAACTGAGAATCCATTTCCCATGGTCAACACCCGGACCGATTCGGTATATTTTTCGCCGAACAGCGCCATCGCGCCTTTTTGCCTGGCTTCATCCTGCGCCATGATCTCTGTCTGGATAACAGAATTCAGGCGTATCTGTTCATTCACCAGTGTTTCGATGGCGCTAAGTTCACCCTTCGTCACAGGTTCGAAATGCGAAAAATCAAATCTCAACCGATCAGCATCGACCAGGGAACCCCGCTGATTGACATGATCACCCAATACCTGGCGCAATGCGGCGTGGAGGCGGGTCAACTTCTGCTTTCAGATGATCACCGGTTCGTATTTCGCCTTGCTGCACAATACCTTTGTGCAGGAACCCAGGACCGGCTTTGATAGTGTCCGATACATCAACGGTCACACCATCTGAATACAATCTGCCCTGGTCACCTACCTGGCCACCTGATTCCCCATAGAAAGGCGTGCGATCCAGCACAATCAGCACGTTGTCTCCTGACTGTACTTGATCAACCCTGGTTTCTGCCTTGAACAGGGCGACCACGGTTGATTCAGCTGACAACGATTCGTAACCCACAAATTCGGTTTCTTCGGTGAGTTGAAACACACTGGTATCAACGGCCGCAAACTGGCTTGCTGCCCTGGCACGTTGCCTTTGCGCTTCCATTTCCCGATCAAAGCCTTCCATATCAATGGAGAGTTTTTTCTCCCTGGCAATGTCATTGGTTAAATCCGTTGGAAATCCATAAGTATCATAGAGTTTGAAGACGACTTCCCCGGGGATGACATCGCCCTTGAGATTTCGAATAACCTCGCCGAGGATCTTCATACCCTGATCCAGGGTAAGTTCAAATTGCTCTTCCTCCTTAAGCAGGATCCTCTCAATTTGCTCCTGGGTGTTAGTCAAAATGGGATATGCCTCTCCCATTTCCTCCACAAGGGTGGATACCATTTTGTAGAAGAAAGGGCCGGAAGACTGGAGTTTGTGACCCTGCCTCAATGCCCGCCGAATAATCCGCCGCATCACATAGCCACGTCCTTCATTGGACGGCAGCACACCGTCTGCAATAAGAAAGGCTGCCGTTCGTATATGATCAGCAATGACTTTAAGTGAGTCGTTGCCGAGATCTTTACAGTTAAGCAGCTCACCGGCCCTTTCTATCAATCTCCTGAACAGATCAATGTCGTAATTATTGTGCACACCCTGCATCACTGCCGCGAGACGCTCAAACCCCATGCCTGTGTCAACGCAAGGCTTGGGCAAGGGATTCAGGGTGCCATCTGCCTGGCGGTCGAACTGGGTGAAGACAAGATTCCAGATCTCAACATATCTATCCAGTTCACCGTCCGGTGACCCCGGGGGTCCTCCAGGAACCTGCTCACCGTGGTCATAGAATATTTCCGATGAGGGTCCGCAAGGCCCCGTATCACCCATGGTCCAAAAATTGTCATCGTCACCCAGACGTGTAATCCGGTTCTTGTCAAAGCCTACTTCGTTTACCCAGATGGCCTCGGCTTCGTCATCGTCGGTATGAACAGTGACCCATAACTTCTCTGCAGGAATGTTGATAACTTCTGTCAGGAATTCCCAGGCGAACAAAATGGCTTCACGTTTAAAATAGTCACCAAAACTAAAATTTCCCAACATTTCAAAAAACGTATGATGCCGTGCCGTATAGCCGACATTGTCGAGATCATTATGTTTACCCCCGGCACGAACGCAGCGCTGGCAGCTCACGGCCCGTGTGTAACCGCGGGTTTCTCTAAATGCCAAGGCTTCCTTGAACTGGACCATACCGGCATTGGTGAACAGGAGTGTTGGGTCGTTATCGGGCACAAGGGACGCGCTATCTACAACGGTGTGCCCTTTGCTGACAAAGAAATCCAGAAATACCTGACGGAGTTCGCGACTATCCATTGTTAACACTGCTTCGATCGAATTTCGAGAGGCTAAAGATACAGAAAAACGAGAGTAGAAAGAAGAGGTGACGAATGCCTATTCAATCGCCCGGATATGGTCGAATGAAAAACCCCGTTGTTGCAGAAAACGGCTTCTGCGGGCCTTCATTTTCATATCCGTGCTCTTATCCGCGCTCTTATTAGTAACGCCGGAATCACCAAATCGTTTGTGCGATACGGATTCCACCAACTCAAACCAGTCAATTCCGCAGTTATCAAAGGCGAAACCAATGGTGGAATCAGTAAGCCCTTTGCCGCGCAATTCAGCCTTGATCTTGACAGGCCCCTGGCCGCGATTCGCGCGCGCCCTGATGAATGTTTCTGCGAGCCTGTCATCGCTCTGTAATCCACTGTCCTGGAGTATGGCAACCTGTTGTTCGATCATCTCACGAAGGTCAAGATCAGGTTCTACTTCGAGGCTTGCCAGGTCGGTGGCTGCTCGGGTTGCCTTGCTGGCAAAAGTGTTGAGTTTGGAGAAACGGTTTAGCAGTTTACGAATGAGTTCATTGTAACCATGCTCTCGACGCGCCAACAGATCCATAGCGGCGCGACGAATATCAACTGCACTGATCTGGACCATATTTAACTTGGCCATATTATCAGGACCATATTATCAGGACCATATTATCAGGACCATGGTTTCTTTTTAGTGCTAGGAACCCGATATAGGTGTGACGTTATCTTCAACGGACTCTTCATCATCACCGGGTTCACCTAGTAACTTCACTCGAATCTGCTGCTCAATTTCCGCCGCGATATGTGGGTTCTCGGCTAAATAATCTGAAGCATTCTTCTTGCCCTGGCCAATTCGATCGGTCTTGTAGCTGTACCAGGCACCGGCTTTGTTAACCAGTCCTATTTGTACACCCAGATCAATGATTTCACCCAAACGAAAAATACCCTTGCCGTACAAAATCTGAAACTCAGTTTGTTTAAATGGAGGAGAGACCTTGTTCTTTATGACCTTAACCCGTGTCTCATTGCCGACTATCTCATCGCCATCTTTTATGGCACCTATTCGGCGAATATCCAAACGCACCGATGAATAGAACTTCAGTGCATTACCACCTGTGGTGGTTTCAGGGCTGCCAAACATGACACCAATCTTCATTCTAATCTGGTTGATGAACACGACCAGCGTATTGGATTGCTTGATGTTGCCTGCCATCTTGCGGAGCGCCTGACTCATCAACCGCGCTTGAAGGCCCACATGATGATCGCCCATCTCACCCTCAATCTCTGCCTTGGGGGTTAATGCAGCAACGGAATCGATCACCACAACATCGACAGCACCGGAACGGACAATGTTGTCACAGATCTCCAGCGCCTGTTCACCGGTATCGGGTTGTGAAACCAGCAAGTCATCAATATTCACGCCCAGGTTTTGTGCATAACTGGGGTCAAGTGCGTGCTCTGCATCAATAAAGACGCAAGTGCCACCGGCTTTTTGAGCCTCGGCGATAACCTGCAATGTCAGCGTTGTTTTCCCCGAGGCTTCAGGACCATAGATCTCAACAATTCGACCTCTTGGCAAACCACCAATACCTAACGCTATATCGAGACCCAGTGACCCGGTTGAAACTGATGGGATTTTTTCAATCGGCGAATCGCCCAATCGCATCATGGCACCCTTGCCAAACTGCCGTTCAATTTGTGACAACGCAGCAGTCAGTGCTTTAGCCTTGTTTGAAGATTCCTTCGAGTCGTTAGTATCCAGGTCAGCCATATTCTTGTTCCATCCTATTGATAAGTACTTTTTCGCAACTGCTTTTTGTAACCGCTTTTTTGTAATGCCTGCGCCAGTGATTTGCGGTGCATTCGTTGGGTGTATTTATACTGTATGTTTAACCAGTATTCAACACTTATTTTTTATACAATACATTGCCCCTGCAGACCTTGCCCCAATAGACCTTGTCCGTGTAGATTAGTGGAAGATTCACGTAATATGCACAGACACTAAAATTTTGATATCAGCTTTCAACAATAACGTTTCTTTAATGGGGAATCTCTGATTGAGGTTTGTATGCCGCATCACTACTTAATCAGAGCGTCCATAACTATCCGTGCCTGATCCCAACAAGTCGAATCATTCATCCCATACACCCATGATGCAGCAGTATCTGGGCATCAAGGCGCAGCATCCCGAAGAGCTTGTGTTTTATCGCATGGGTGATTTTTACGAGATGTTTTACACTGACGCGGTCCGGGCCGCCGCATTGCTGGACATCAAGCTCACCGAACGTGGCGCCTCGAACGGTAAACCCATCCCAATGTGTGGCATTCCCTACCACGCCGTCGACGAATATCTCTCCAAACTGGTAAGAGCAGGTGTTTCTGTGGCGATCTGCGAACAAATCGGCGATCCCGCCGCGTCCAAAGGACCCGTCGAACGTCAGGTTGTCAGAATTCTGACGCCCGGCACACTGACGGACGAATCGCTGCTGAAATCTAACCGCGACAATCTGATTGTTGCTGCTTACCGCCAGGACGATGTGTTTGGCATCGCGAGCCTGGACCTGAGCAGTGGCCGGTTTGAGGTATTGGAAGTTCATGATGAAGAAGCCCTCACCGCAGAGATTTTTCGATTCGATCCGGCAGAGCTTATCCTCTCGGAAGAGATCGACTACCCGGCAGAAACTGTTAACAGGGTGGGAGTTCGCCGTCGGCCCGTGTGGGAATTTGACTATGAACAATCGATTATTTCGCTCACCAGCCAGTTCAAGACCCGTGATCTTTCCGGTTTCGGTTGCGCAGAAAAACGCGTAGCCGTCGCTGCCGCCGGCTGCCTGTTGGCTTATGTCCGGGAAACCCAGCGGATGGCGCTGCCCCATATTCAATCAATCACAACACTGAACCGGGAAGATGCTGTCATTATTGACGCGGCCTCACGCCGCAACCTGGAGCTTGATATCAATATTGCCGGTGGTGAAGAAAACACCCTGTTTGCAGTTCTGGAAAACACCTCTACCGCCATGGGCAGCCGGTTGCTCAACCGCTGGATTAATCGGCCTATTCGGAACCGGATCGAACTTAACGACAGGCTCGATACCATCGAATACCTGGTGACCCAGTACCAATTCGAGACTTTGCAAAATCGACTGAACCCGATGGGTGATATTGAGCGAATACTCGCCAGGATTGCGCTGCGATCTGCTCGGCCGAGGGATCTGGAAAGACTAAAAGATGCCCTGGCGATCCTGCCGGGGTTGACCTGCTTACTCAAGGATATGCCGACAGAACTTCTTAAACGGATAGACTCTGCTTGCCAGCCCTATCCGGAACTCCACGCAACCTTAAACAAGGCCATCATCGAGAACCCGCCAACCCTCATTCGCGATGGTGGCGTGATTGCACAGGGATACGATGCCGCGCTGGATGAACTGCGGGGCATCAGTGAAAACGCCGCGGAGTACCTGGTCAAACTGGAGCAGCAGGAGAAACAGGCAACAGGTTTAACCAGCTTGAAAGTAGGTTACAACCGGGTCCATGGATACTATATCGAGATTTCGCGCAGCCAGTCTGAAAAAGCACCTGAACGCTACATTCGACGCCAGACACTGAAGAACGCCGAACGTTTCATCACGCCGGAACTTAAGGAATTCGAAGACAAGGCACTCAGCAGCAAGAGCCGGGCACTGGCGAGGGAAAAGCACCTGTTCGAGATGTTGATAGAGCAACTGGTCGAACACCTGTCGCCGCTCCAGAACACCGCCAGTGCCATTGCTGTCCTCGATGTTATTTGCAACCTTGCAGAGCGTTCCCTGTCACTTTCACTCTGTCGACCTGTGCTGACGAACGACCCTGGTATAAACATCGAAGCCGGTCGGCACCTCGTGGTTGAAGCGGTTCTGGAAAAACCATTCGTGGCGAATAACCTAAACCTCGACAATGACCGCAGGCTGCTGATTATCACGGGCCCTAACATGGGAGGCAAATCCACATTCATGCGCCAGACAGCGCTCATTACCCTGATGGCACATATCGGCAGTTATGTGCCTGCGCAAGCTGCATCCATAGGTCCCATAGATCGAATATTTACCCGGATCGGTTCATCAGATGACCTGGCCAGTGGTCGCTCGACATTCATGGTCGAAATGACAGAAACCGCAATGATTCTGAACAACGCGACCAAACATTCACTCGTCCTTTTGGATGAAATAGGCCGGGGGACCTCAACATTTGACGGCCTGTCCCTGGCCTGGGCAACCGCTGCACATATCGCCGAATCGTCCCAGGCAATGACCCTGTTTGCGACCCACTATTTCGAACTCACCGCCCTGCAGGATTCACTACCGGCAACAGCCAATGTGCATATGGCTGCGAAAGAATATGGCGACGAGATCATTTTTATGTACTCCGTTAACGAAGGTCCGGCGAGCCAGAGTTATGGACTGCAGGTTGCCCGACTGGCCGGTGTGCCAAAATCCGTCATAGAAAATGCCCAGACCAAGTTGCGACAGCTTGAAGAAAACGAAATCAGGTCCTCTCCACATCAATCGGACCTGTTTCTAACAACTGAAATCGTCCAACCCGTCAAAACGACTTCGGTAGTGGCCGAAAAGCTCAGGAAGATAGAGATTGATGACCTGACCCCCAGGGATGCACTCGATCTACTCTACCGGTTGAAGAATGAAGCAGAAGGGGAGAACCACGAAGATTGAAACAGTCGTGTAGGGTCCTACACTAGTTGCGCAGGGTGAACCGTCTGTTGGACTGATGTCGCCTTGTCAACTAAGTGAATGCCGGTCCCCTACCTTGTTCCGGGATAAAAAACTGATAGAATGCCTTTGCTGATTTTTCGAGCCTTTTCGCAGGCTGTTTTTCTTTTTAACTTATAAACATAGGACCTTCTCCATGACATTTGTGGTTAGTGACGGTTGCATCAAATGCAAACATACAGATTGTGTCGAAGTCTGCCCCGTTGATTGTTTCTATGAGGGTCCCAATTTTCTCGTGATCCACCCTGATGAATGTATCGACTGCGCATTGTGTGAACCAGAATGTCCGGTAGATGCCATCTATTCAGAGGACGAGCTGCCCGAGGAGGAACAGGTATTTCTCGACCTGAATGCAGAACTCGCAGAAGTCTGGCCAAACATTACCGAGAAGAAAGATCCGATGCCGGGTTGCGAAGACTGGGAAGAAGTGAAGGGTAAGTTAGAACATCTCGAAAAATAGTCTGGTACTAAGGTCAGATTTTAATGATTTAAATCAAAAACTTATGCTCTAGCTCTATCAGCGGTATGGCAACTGTCTTGCAAACATTTAGGACATGTCTTACAAAGTTACGAAAGGTTCCTTAGGCAAATAGATCAGCGGATCTTCAGGTTTTCCGTCCCTGCGAATCTGGAAATGTAACATCTCCACGTTTTTACCCGAGGACCCTACTTCTGCAACCGCCTGTCCGGATTTCACCTGGTCGCCTTCCTTCACAAGAATTTCCCGGTTATTTCCATAAGCACTGAGAAAGTGGTCATTGTGTTTTACGATGACGAGCTTTCCATAGCCTCGTAACCCTCCGCCAGCGTACACCACCACCCCATCTGCCGCTGAGTTGACAGATCCACCCAGCTTGCCGCGGATATCGATACCCTTGTTAACCTCCCCGCTGAGGGAGAATTGACTGATGACCTCTCCCCGCAAGGGCCATTGCCATTCTACATTCGAGCGCTGATTCCTGTTTCCCTGTTCAGTTGCTCCAGATGCCGGTGCTTTCTTTGACGGCTGTTTGACCACGACCTTTGTGGAAGTCGGCGGTCTCACATCTTCGATGCGAAGCCGCTGGTTTACAAAAATGGTATACGGAAACTGAATCTTGTTTGCCGCTGCAATTTCTCTGTAATCAATACCATAAACGAATGAAATCGAGTACAGGGTTTCACCCTTGCTAACCACATGATACCCGGAGGAGCTCCGGTTTTGTTCGCCAATCGACGAAACCGGTGCGTTGGATCCACTCCGGCATCCGGAAATCAGCGCCAGAATCACGCACAACAATCCAATCCCAATTGTAAAACGCTCTATCAGCATGATCTAAAGTAGGTAGTCCTTCGCTTGAATCATTTGGGTCGCTCTGAACATGGCAATTTGACCTTGAAGGACTACTAATTCTTGTCCGAAGACACATCAGCGTCACTATGCGCCAGAAAATTCAACCCGACAACACCGATACAACCCAGTATCAACCCAAAGATCGCAACAACCAGCTCCGGATTGTTGCCAGTGAGGTCCAGATAAACAAACGGTGAGACAGGATCCTGAACCAGTGCTATCTGTGACCCGTCGGATTTCAGGTGATAACTCGACACATACTGCCAGGGCCACAGCTTTACCAGGGAGCCCACCATAAAACCGGTCAACAGGCCAAATGTTTCATTGTGGTGGTCCCTGAGCAACCGGGTTAACAGTTGTGTAAACGCGACGATTCCCAGTACACAACCAGCCCCCAGGGTTAGCAAAACTACCATATCCAGACTCCTGATGGCCTCGAGAACATGTCGGTACAGACCCAGTATCAACAAAATAAAACTACCTGAGAGCCCGGGAAGAATCCAGGCGCAAACGGCGATGGCACCACCAAGAAACAGGGTTACCGGCGCAGGTTCTAATTCGACAGGCGCAAGCGTCGCGACGGTCATCCCAAACGCAGTGCCAAGCACGAGACTAAACGCAATATCCCAGCCAAACCGGGAGATCTGCTGAATCACCAGCCAAACGGATGCAACAACAAGTCCAAAAAAAAACGACCAGATAAAAATTGCCTGCTCTTCAAGAAGGTAGGTGACAAACCCGGCAAACAGCAATATGGCAATCCCCATACCGGAAAAAAGAATCAGCAGGAAGTTAACGTCCAGTTCCTGCCAGGTCTTTTTCAACCCGTTGAATTTTAACTTCCGAAACAACAGGGGATTAAACCCTTGTATGGCATTCACAAATCGTTCATAGATGCCGGTCACGAACGCAATCGTGCCACCGGATACACCCGGAATAATCTCTGCTGCACCCATCACCAGGCCAATAACAAACAATCTCACATTTTCTTTCATAACCACACTTCTATGATTTACTAACACAAGCATCCATTGAATCAGGCTTTACCGCGCATTAACGGGACGAATTTAACATCTTCAAGAATTTCTGTTTGAAACGACTCTTGCGTATTGGTGATCAGCTTCAGCTGTTGTTGCCGGTGCCCGACAGGAATAATCATACGCCCCCCGGCTGCCAGTTGAGACAACAGCTCATCCGGTACATGGCGCGGCGATGCGGTGACAATAATACCCTGAAACGGCCCCTGCTCCTGCCAGCCAATATTGCCATCGTCGTACTTAAATCGGGTGTTCCTCGTGCCAAGGAGTTTTAACCGTTCCTTTGCCTTGTCCAATAATCCGGCAATTCGTTCAACGGTGTACACCTTATTGGCCAACTGGGCCAGTATCGCAGTCTGATAACCTGACCCTGTGCCAATTTCCAGGACCCGTTCGAGCCGACCCCCATCGAACAAACTCTCGGTCATTCTGGCAACGATATAGGGCTGTGAGATAGTCTGGTTGAATCCAATAGGCAAGGCATTATCTTCATAAGCCCGGTGCGCCAACGCCTCATCGATAAACAAATGTCGTGGCGTCGAGTTGATCAGATCAAGTACACGCTCGTCCTGAATGCCCTGTTGTCTCAGGCGCGAAACCAGCCGATTACGCGTACGCTGGGACGTCATGCCAACGCCATTCAGGTCAGGCTTTTTGGTCGTCACCTGTCAGGTTCCCCGTTAAAAATGTTTTGTGAGGTCGAATAATCGATCAACTCATGCAGCAAACTGGTTGCGTAGGCACCACCTGGCAGCATAAAAGACAGGTCCAGGCCGTTCGTACCAGAGCCGTTCTCAGCGACGAACTCCCAGCTCAACTCCCCGGGTATAACGGCCAGGTTTCTTCGCATGGCCTTTATACCAAGTAGTTTCAAGCCTTCACCCCATTCGACAAACTCTTCAAGGTCCGGCACTGTGATGTCTCGATGTGGTGCCAGGCCGAAGAGCCATATTGACTCATTTGTTTCTGGTGACGGATCCATGGCCTGCGCATACTTGTGCCAGGCACCTGAAGCGACCCTGGCCGATAATTCGTGGTTGAACATATACGACCGGGCAGCAGAGATGTACAGGCCACGCTGTTTACGGCCGCGATTATTCGGTGAGCTCTCTCCAGACAGCGCACCTGAAAATGCTTCTGAAAAGAGTGCTTCGGCTTTGATCAGATTATGTCCTTCGTGACCAAAACGCTGGGGACCAAAATAGTTGGGGAAGCCCGTTACTTTGATTCGTGTTAAGCGTTCGTTCAATGCCGCTTCGCTCGAGCCGCAAGTTAAACAGCTCACCTTGATCTTGAACCGGTTTGCCCGATGGACTCCCCGGCGCAGTTTTTTGTCGTGCCGAACTGCCTTTATCAATTCGACCCCTTCTATATCAAGCTGTGACCAGTCAGGATCCGCCTTACCGGGAAGCCAGCAGCTAAACCACTGTTTGGTAATCGCATGTCGATCTTTCCTGCCTGAGTAGCCAACATCAAAGTGACGCAGGTTCAGAAAAGCCGCCAGTTGGTCAGCAACCCAGCCTGTATTGGCACCTGTTTTTTTAATCCACAGATAAACGTGCTCACCAGTGCCCCCCGGCTCAAACCCCAGAATCTCATCAACCTGGAATTCCTCAACCGAACGACGAATCGTGCCCTGGCCAAGTGCCGGCCCATAAGCTCTATTGAACTCAAGGGAATATGAATTACTCACTCAGCAGCACCGCTGCCTGCGCTGCAAGGCCTTCCTCTCGACCAATAAACCCCATATTCTCGGTAGTTGTCGCCTTGACACTCACCTGATGAATTTCAATCGACAGGTCTTGCGCAATATGCTCCCGCATCTTGTTTATGTACTTTGCGACTCGCGGTGCCTCTGCAATTAAAGTCATATCCACATTAACGACGTGGTAGTTTTCGTTGCTCACCAACTGATTCGTGGCGCGCAACAACTCACGGCTATCTGCGTTCAGATAGACCGGATCCGTATCAGGGAAATGATGCCCCAAATCGCCCAGGGCAAGCGCACCCAACAAGGCATCACACAATGCATGCAGCAGCACGTCACCGTCAGAATGTGCCAATACTTCGCGCTGGTACGGCACCTGGACACCACCGATGGTAATCGACGACACCTTCTTGTCTCCAAACCTGTGGGCATCAAAACCGGAGCCAATCCGTATCATCGTTCTCATGGCTGTTCGTATGACTGCTGCTGCAAAAAGTACTCCGCCAGTGCCAGATCTTCTGTTGTTGTTATTTTGATATTATCTTTACTGCCTTGAATGATGATGGGTGTTTGACCTGACATTTCGATCGCAGATGCTTCATCGGTGACATTCCAACCATCACTTTTTGCCTGTTGCAATGCTGACTGAAGCAGCCCCAGACGAAACATCTGGGGTGTCTGCGCCAACCAGTGTTCCTCTCGCAAAACGGTTTTAACCACATCCCGGTGATCGCTCACTTTTTTTAATGTTTCAATCACCGGCAAGCCGAGCAAGCCCCCTACCGTGGATAGTTTGAGGTCATTATGGAGTCTGTTGATATCACCCGCCCGAACGCAGGGACGGACACAGTCATGAACCATAACCCAATCAGACGCTTCACCATCCAGAGCGTTTAACCCATTGAGCACAGAGTCTGATCGCGTCTCACCGCCGATGACGATGCAACACTGTTGTGTTGCCTCAATTGAAGCCCACTGTTTGTCATCGGCTGAAACTACCAGGATTATTTTATCGGGTTGCAGTGCAACCAGTCGTTCGAGTGTATGCTGCAGGATGGGCTTGCCGTTGACCAGCAGGTATTGCTTGGCGACTCCTCCACCCATTCGCAAACCCTTGCCAGCAGCAGGGACGATGAAGCTGACGTCTGGCAATGATGTTAAATCCGGATCTATCGAGGAATCCATCGATCAGGGTTCTTCCTGTTCGATCAACATGAAAAAAGTCTCACCTTCCTTGATAAAACCCAACTCAACGCGCGCCTTTTCTTCAATGGAATCATAGCCGCTTTTGAGATCTCGAATCTCTGCCCTGAATACCTCGTTGCGCTGTTCTTTAACCAGGTTAACTGCCCTCTCATGTTCTACCTTCGCTGCCAGACCATTGACATGGGCAAAGCTCCCTTCGCCAGCCCACAGCCTGAATTGCAGGCTCACCAGCATGACGACCAATACCGCCACGATTGTTTTTAAGGCCGTGCCTTTAAACCGTCCTTCTTTTGGCGCTTTAATCTTTCTACTCTTGCTACTATTTACGAGCTTGCGGCTATTCATCTCTGGAATTCTGCCATACCTTTAAACAAAGCGTGGGACTGATCTTCAATTCTCAGCAATCGATTGTATTTCGCAATTCTATCCGAGCGACTCAAAGATCCGGTTTTTATCTGCCCTGCGGCAGTTGCGACGGCAAGGTCCGCGATAGTTGTGTCCTCGGTTTCACCGGATCTGTGTGAGATAACAACCGAATAACCCGCGGATTTCGCCAACTGTATGGCTTCGAGCGTTTCGGTCAGGGTGCCAATCTGGTTTAGTTTTATCAGTATCGAGTTGGCAATGTTCTCATCAATGCCTCTCTGCAGAATTTTTGAGTCTGTCACGAAGAGATCATCCCCAACCAGCTGAATCTGATCGCCCAGCGCCTGGGTTAAGCGGCCCCAACCCTCCCAGTCACTTTCATCCATGCCATCTTCTATCGAAATAATGGGGTACTTGTTCGCCAGTTCAGACAGGTAGTCGGTGAACCCGGCAGAATCAAACCGCCTGCCTTCACTGGCCAGGACATACTGGCCATCGCTGTAAAATTCTGATGCGGCACAGTCGAGACCCAGGTAAACATTTTTCCCGGGCTCGTATCCCGCTTTTTCTATGGATTCCAAAATGATTTCGAGGGCGGACTCATTGCTGGGTAAATCCGGCGCAAAACCACCCTCGTCACCGACTGTCGTGTTCATGCCGCGGTCGGACAATACCGATTTGAGGGTATGGAAGATTTCTGCTCCGCACCGCAACGCCTCGGAGAAGTTAGGGGAACCCACGGGAAGTATCATGAACTCCTGGATATCAACATTGTTATCCGCATGCTCGCCGCCATTCAAAATATTCATCATCGGTACGGGCATACTGTAACGACCTGGGCTGCCATCCAACTCAGCAAGATACTCAAACAGGGCCACTTTTTTTGCCCGTGCGGCAGCATTTGCGGCGGCGAGGGAAACGCCCAGGATAGCATTGGCTCCCAGTGAAGCCTTGTTCGGCGTGCCATCCATTTCAATCATTCGATGGTCAATGTCGGTTTGATCTTCAACCTCACGCCCCAGCAGAGATTCCCGGATTCGAGTATTCACATTCTCGACAGCTATCAGAACACCCTTGCCCTTGTACCTTAGTGGGTCCTTATCCCGAAGTTCAAGGGCCTCCCTGGAGCCTGTCGATGCGCCGGATGGTACACAGGCAGAACCTACCGTACCATCGGCCAACTCGATTTCAGCTGCAACGGTTGGATTTCCACGGGAGTCAAGGATCTCCCTGGCACGAATATCAACTATCTCGGTCACTTTCCTAAACTCCAAATTTACTTCGCTGCTGCTTCCGGCAGATTACTTGATTTTACGACGTCATCTATTCGCTTGAGAAGGGCCAGCAATTCGTACATCTGACCCAGCGGCCATGAATTCGGACCATCGCTGAGGGCCTTATCCGGGTCAGGGTGTGTCTCCATGAAAATGCCGTGGATACCAGCGGCGACAGCTGCACGAGCCAACACGGGTACCATCTCACGTTGACCGCCTGAACTGGCACCCTGCCCACCCGGGAGCTGAGCACTATGGGTTGCATCAAATACCACCGGGCAGCCGATTTCCTTCATGACGGCGAGAGATCTCATATCCGAGACAAGGTTGTTGTAACCGAAACTGACACCACGTTCACACACCATCAGGTTCTGGTTGCCGGTTTCACGCGCTTTGTTAACAACGTGAATCATGTCCCAGGGTGCCAGGAACTGGCCTTTCTTCAGATTCACCGGTAACCCTGTGGCGGCGACATTCTGGATAAAATTTGTTTGTCGACACAGAAAAGCCGGTGTCTGCAGCACTGATACAACGTCGGCGACTTCGTTCAGGGGGGTGTCTTCATGGACGTCGGTTAAAACCGGCACATGTAATTCCCGCTTCACTTTTTGCAGAATCTTTAAACCGGCTTCCAGGCCGGGCCCGCGGTAACTGGTGCCGGATGATCGATTAGCCTTGTCGAATGATGATTTGTAAATGAAATGAATGTTGAGGCTTTTACAAATCTCAATCAGTTCTGACGCGGTATCCATTGCCATCTGTTCAGATTCAACAACGCAGGTACCCGCGATAAGAAAAAATGGTGTTTTGTCAGTGACGTCAAACCCGCAGAGATCCATCAGCTAACACCTGTACAAATAGTTATTTCTTTAATCATTACCCACACCACCTGAAAACTGTTGGTCATTAAATCACATCATAAAGGAAAATGAGTTCGGCTTGATCACAATCTACACGAGGTCAGCCTCATGGGAGATTATCTATTCGCCTTTTGTTTTAACGCGGCATTAATAAAACTGGTAAACAACGGATGGCCGTCCCGCGGAGTCGATGTGAACTCCGGATGAAACTGGCTGGCCACAAACCATGGATGATCTTCCAGCTCGATCACCTCAACCAGGCTACCATCCAATGACCGACCCGCAATACGCATACCCGCCTGTTCCATCTCGGCCAGATAGTTATTGTTTACTTCATAACGATGGCGATGTCGTTCTTTGATAGTCGTTGAGCCATAGATGCTGGAAGTCAATGAATCACAGGTGAGTTTACACTCTTGCTCCCCCATACGCATGGTACCACCCAGGTTCGAGTCAATACCGCGCATTTCGATGCTGCCATCTTCTTTCATCCACTCGGTGATCAGGCCGATGACCGGATGTGGCGTATTTGGATTATTTTCAGTGGTGTCAGCATTTTCCAACCCACAAACATTACGTGCATAATCGATAAATGCGGCATGCAGGCCATAACAAATACCGAGGTAGGGAACGTTGTGCTCCCTTGCATAACCCGCCGCGGCAATCTTGCCTTCAAATCCTCTGGCACCAAACCCCCCCGGCACAAGAATCGCATCTGCCTCTTCGAGGATACCGGCGCCCTGTTGAACCACTTCTTCTGAATCAAGAAAAGTAATCTGAACATCTGTACTGGTATGAATTCCGGCGTGGATAATTGCCTCGTTGAGAGACTTGTATGCGTCCCTTAGGTCCATGTATTTACCCACCATAAACAACTTCACGGTTTTTGTCGGATTTAACTGTGCCTTGGCAACCTCATCCCACTCACTTAAATCTGCCTCAGGGCAGTCGATGTTCATCTTCCGGACGACGATTTCATCTAGTTTTTGATCGTGCAGCATTGAGGGAATCTCGAATATAGTTTTCGCATCAATCAACGGAATAACCGCACTACGCTCGACGTTGGTAAACAGCGCAATCTTATCCCGGGCCGACTGGCCAATTTCATGATCAGAACGAACAATTAGAACATCCGGTTGCAGACCGATAGACCTGAGTTCTTTGACTGAATGCTGTGTCGGCTTGGTTTTAGTCTCACCCGCGGTGGCAATAAAGGGGACCAGGGTCAGGTGAATAAACATCGCATTTTCCGAGCCCACCTCGAATCGTAATTGTCTCGCAGCTTCAAGAAATGGCTGGGACTCAATGTCACCCACCGTACCACCGATTTCGACAATAGCGATATCGTTGTCCCCGGCACCATCGATGATGCGCTCCTTGATCGCGTCTGTGATATGGGGAATAACCTGTATGGTTGCACCCAGATATTCACCACGGCGTTCACGGGCGATGACGCCTGCATAAACCTGGCCTGTGGTGAAGTTATTTCGCCGGGTCATTGTGGTGCGAATAAACCGCTCGTAATGACCGAGATCCAAATCGGTCTCGGTGCCATCTGCAGTGACATAGACTTCACCATGTTGCAATGGGCTCATGGTACCGGGATCTACATTGATGTAGGGATCCAGTTTGAGCATGGTAACTTTGAGCCCCCGGGCTTCAAGAATTGCGCCAAGAGAGGCGGCAGCAATGCCTTTCCCCAGAGAAGAAACAACACCACCGGTAACAAAAATAAAGCGAGACATTTAGCTCCCATCTAGAATGTGATGGTCAAAGAGAGATCGACCAAGATGGGGTTGTAGGATACCACTGAAGGGGTGGATGCTCAATCTGAAACTGCTGCTATAAAACAAACTATTCTTTTTGAATCGGTAAATTGCAGTAGCCTACCCGCTACGCTGAATTACCTGGGACGTCGGACACGATTGTATGAGTTCCAGAAAGCTATTCTTGCTCTAACCACCAATCAATCCTCCAACCGACTTCAGAATCAGATGCGGCGTGATTGGATGGGATGATAATCGGTAGATTCCACGCTGGAATGCCGCAAATGCCAACCAGTTCCCCGCGCAGATAGATCAGGGGTATATGGTCTCGCAGGAAGGCGGGAATTTTCTTTTCCTGGAATATGTTTTTCAGCGAGCGCGTCTTGTTAAATCTGATAGTTTCGCCGCCCTGCCGGAACGAAATGGACAGCTCACCCAGTTCAGCGCGCAGGCCTCGCCCCTTAATAAGCTCGGCAGTGACAATACCATTTGCCATCACAATACGCTTTTCATGAAACTGATATTCGGTGTCTGGTGCACCATTCTCGAAGCCTGGTGTCAGGTAAAGGTGGCCGTCAAATCTTCTGAATTCCAGCCCTTTCCAGCTCAATAGGGGAGCAGCGTCAACCCTGGCGTCGGTCAGGTTGCCCAGCCCTTCGCTTAGCATCCTGTCACCAGGCATGCTCAGAGCCCCTCGCCTCGAGAGCCATGCACGCAACAGATTTCTCTGGCGCATTTCAGGTAAGCTTTGCAGCGCAGCGAGAGAGATTTTATTTTCAAGCAGCAAACCTTGCAGATCAGAAACCGCTGTATCGTCAATGAGTTGCATACCTTCATCGGTTCTGTGCAGGGCACTCAGCAGGGTGTCTGCTATTTTAGGCCAGCGCGCTTTCAATCCAGGGATGATTTCGTGCCGAAGATAGTTACGGTCCAATGCTGTATCGCGGTTACTGCCATCTTCGACCCAGGTGAGCTTAAGTCGCCTGGCATAGTCTTCGATTGCATGCCTCGGCAACTGCAGAAATGGACGCACTAACCTGGCATCACCGATCTGGCGATCGCGGGGCATTCCTTTAAGACCAAAGGGACTATCACCCCGCATTAAGTGCAGCAATACAGTCTCAATCTGGTCATCCTGATGATGTGCCAGCAGCAGCAGATCTGTCGGCTCAAGGAAGTTTTTGAATGCGGCATACCTTGCCGTCCTTGCATTTGCCTCCAGATTGCCTTTGCCGCTCACTGAAACCCGTTCTATTTTCAGGCTCACCTGCCGTTCGGCACAAACCCTGGCGCAGTGTTGCGCCCACTCATCACAATTGCTGTGAAGACCATGATTGATATGTATCGCGTAAACAGGTCGAGTTAGTATTCGGCTTACACAATCCAGCAAGACAAGTGAATCGATACCGCCGCTGAACCCAACGACAATTCTACCGGCGCATTTGTTCATGGCAACAGCATCTTCGATAAGAAGCATGTTGTTGATTGTCTTAACGCTAGTCTTTTTTACGGTAGCCATAGCGATAAAAAGGATTAATAATCCAGGATGACTTGATCGGCACCATATCGATCGCGCAAATTCTGAATCAGATCATCATCGGGTGAAACGCGCCACGCATCACCTAATGTTACCTCGGCCTGGGCATTGGCACGAGTGTAGGCAATGGAGACCGGGCAGCCGCGACCAGCCTGACCTTTGAAAGGCTCAAGAATTTCTGCCAGTTCAGACGTAAAGTTATCCTTGAGCTTCATCCCGTTCAGGCTCAGCCTGAGTCTTTTTACGGATCGCTCCCTTGCCTGAACCAGATCATAAACTTCGCTGGCCCGCATTCGAATACCCCCGGTGAAGTCGTCAATGCTGGTACTGCCTTTGAAAAATACCACCAGATCCTTTTGCAGGATCCCATGGTGCATCTCATACAGCTCACTAAATACCCCGACCTCGAGACGGCCACTTCGGTCATCCAGAGTAACAAATGCAATGGTCTCACCTTTCCTTGATTTCATGGTTCGCATGCCGACGATCAAACCGGCAACTATCTGTTCGTCCTTACTCGCCCTGAGATCAACAATGCGGGTCTTAGCCAGATGTTTCAGTTCCCCCTTGTACAAGTCGATGGGATGGCCGGTAAGGTACAAACCGAGAGCGTCTTTCTCCTTGTTCAACCTGTCTTTAAAAGTCAGGCATCGCAATCCATCAAAATGGTTGTAGGGAGTATCCCGGTCTGGGTTTGACATCATGTCTTCGCCAAACAGATCCATTAAGCCGCCATCAAGGTTGTGAGCCTTTTGCTCAGCTACCTTGACGGCATCTTCGGTGTTTGCAAAAAGCAATGCCCGACGGAAATCGATTGTCTTCTGGCTCTCATCCTGCCCTTCGAACTGCACTAACTCATCCAGAGCCCCACACCCTATCAATGCTTCAATGGCACGTTTGTTCATCTTCCGGGCATCCACCCGTTCACAAAGCTTATAAAGGTCTTCAAAGCCGCCGTAGGTCCGACGACTATCAACTATTGTCTCTATCGGACCCTCGCCTAAACCCTTTATTGCTCCCAGGCCATAGATGATGCTCTCATCGGTGTCGGCAACGAACTTGTAATCGCCCCGATTAACGTCCGGGGGTGACAATTTGACGCCGATCTCACGACATTCCTCAACGTTTATCACCACCTTATCTGTCGTTTGCATGTCAGCCGACAACACGGCAGCCATAAAGTCTGCGGGATAGTAGTGCTTTAACCAGGCTGTGTGGTAAGCGATCAGTGCATAGGCAACCGAGTGCGGTTTGTTGAATCCGTACCCGGCAAACTTTTCCATGAGATTAAATATATGGTCAGCCTGTTTTTCATCAACACCATTGGCTATTGCCCCTTTGAGGAAGCCATCTCGCTGCTTGGCCATTTCTTCCGGTTTCTTTTTCCCCATCGCCCGACGCAGGAGATCGGCATCGGCGAGGGTATATCCGGCCAGAACCTGGGCTATTTGCATCACCTGTTCCTGGTACAGCATGACGCCGTAGGTGCCCTCAAGTACAGGTTGCAGGCTTGGGTGCAGGTAGTCCACCTTATCGACCCCGGACTTACGCTTGATAAAGTCCGGCGCCAATTGCATGGGGCCCGGCCTGAAGAGGGCTACCAGAGCAACGATGTCACCAAACCGACCCGGCTTTACCTGCTTCATCAGGTCTTTCATGCCCCGGGATTCCAACTGGAACACCGCCGTGGTTTTTGCTGCCCTTAGGTTTTCATATATTGCCGGGTCTTCAAGGGGAATCTTGTCAATATCAACCAGCTCGGCACCCAGGCTCAGCTTGCGTTTGTTAACACTCTTGACCGCGTTGTGAATGATCGTCAGCGTCCTTAGACCCAAAAAATCAAATTTAACCAAACCTGCTTTCTCAACATCATCCTTGTCGAACTGGGTAATCAGTCCGCCACCAGCTTCATCGCAGTAAATCGGTGAAAAGTCGCTTATTTTTGTTGGCGCAATGACAACTCCTGCCGCATGCTTGCCCACGTTCCTCGTAATCCCTTCAAGTTTAAATGCCATATCCATAATCTCGTCGGCATCGTCATTCTGGGCAATAAATTCCCGCAACAGTGGCTCCTCTTCCAGCGCTTTGGCGAGCGTCATGCCGGGATCAAAGGGAATCAGTTTGGATAACTTGTCCGCAAGGCCATAGGGTTTGCCTTGCACCCGGGCGACATCCCGAACCACCGCTTTAGCCGCCATGGTGCCAAAGGTGATGATCATGGAGACTGCATTTCGGCCGTACCGATCCATCACATGTTGAATTACCCTGTCACGGCCATCCATACAAAAATCGATATCAAAATCCGGCAGAGAGACTCGCTCTGGATTGAGGAATCTTTCGAACAGCAGGTCGTATTCAAGTGGGTCTACATCGGTGATCATTAACGCATAAGCGACCAACGACCCCGCACCGGAGCCCCGGCCTGGTCCAACCGGTATATCGTTGTCCTGAGCCCACTGGATAAACTCCATGACGATCAGAAAATATCCAGGAAAACCCATCTTGTTGATCACGCCCAATTCAAAACTGAGCCGGTCCTGGTAGGCTTTGAGCTGATCAGCATAGTCTTGCGCTGTAGGATCAAGAATATGTTTCAAGCGCTGTTCTAAGCCCGCCTCGGATACCTCGCAAAAATAGGATTCTGTACTGTACCCTTCAGGAACCGGGTACTCCGGCAGGTAGTAATTACCCAGATCGATATTGACGCTGCAGCGCATGGCGATTTCAACGGTATTTTCTATAGCCTCTGGAATGTCGCTGAATAGTTTACACATTTCTTCCGCAGACTTGAGATATTGCTGGTTGGTGTACTTTCTTTCGCGGCGGGGGTCATCGAGTGTACGACTGTCGTGAATGCAGACACGGACCTCGTGGGCTTCAAACTCTTCCTGCTGCAGAAAGCGAACGTCATTGGTTGCCACCACCGGGCAATCCAGGTCAAAGGCAAGATCAACAGCGGCTGAAATATATTCCTCTTCTCCCACTTTGCCGGTCCGGTGTAATTCCAGATAGTAAGCAGCTGGAAAAATATCCATCCACTGCTGTGCCAGTTGTCTGGCCTCATCTGGTTTGCCATTGAGCAGGGCGCGACCCACATCGCCGGTGTGACCGGCAGAAAGCGCAATCAATCCGTCGGCCTGGTCAGCGATCCAGCTTTTTTTGAGATTCGCTTTACCGAGATGCTGCCCTTCGAGGTATGCCTTAGAGAGCAGTTCCGAGAGATTGAGGTATCCCTTTTCATTGCGAGCTAACAGCACCAACGGGGTAGGATCCTCATTCTCGTTCCCGGAAGCGACCCACACATCACAGGCAACGATGGGTTTTACACCGGCTGCAGAGGCGGCGCTGTAAAATTTAATCAGGCCGAAGAGGTTGTTATTATCCGTGATCGCCAGGGCGGGCATCTGCATCCCGGCTACCGCTGCAGTCACGGGTTTTATACGTACGATGCCATCATTTATCGAGAACTCAGAGTGCAGGCGAAGGTGTACGAATGGTTGACTCATTGAGTGAGTTCTTGTTTCCCGGTCTGTGTTGCAGGTGTTCCCTATAGTAACTCAAAGACAGAGTTTGTGTAGTCAGTTCCCGTCCATAAATAGGCATTTTCAGCCACAATCACGACATCTGTAAACTGTTAGTTATATGAAACAATCACTTACGAGAGAAGGGGCCGCCGAGGTATAACACTGGATGCGCACCAGTTAGTGCCTTTCCTGAAAATGCCAATTTGAATATATAATGCAAAACTGGAATATCGTTACTCATGTGATAACGGAGTTACTGGCATGCAGTTCGACAATCATGCGCAGTAGAGTCGCCCGCCTAGCAGCCTGCTAGGCTAGATTAGATTAGAACACTTCAAATTAGATCGAAAGTCATCCCTGCTTTTGCCTGCAATCGTTTGATGAGCTTCTCTCCCATCGCAGATGCAGGCGTCCAGATTCCTCCACCCACCTCCAAATCGTCCAGGGCGAGGCATACAGCGGACTCTGCCAACATTTTTGAAGTGGCGCCGTAACCCGGGTCCTTGTCACCGGTAACCCTGGCTCGGAGATCTTTTGCTGCATCATCCGGATGCTTTGCAATCAGTTCTATTTCAAAGGAACCTTGCTCCCGGGTTTCCAGTGAAGGGCCCTCACCCGGTGAGGGTAAAACCGATTTCAACAAGTTTCTTGTCGGACCAAATGCTGTGGTAACCCCTAACACACCGGTGACCAACGTGACCAGCAGTGCCTTGACATAACCCCCCGGGCCATCACCGGTCAGAATCGCTTCGTTGTAACGAAAATCCTTGCCGTACTGATACTTCATTAAGGCATTGCTGCAGCGGACGACCCGGGTATCAACCGCGGCCATGATAAAGGGTCCGGTCCACTGCTTAAAATCAGTATCGTACCTGGCCCCTGACTGGTCAGGTCCATCCGGACCTCTGGGCATGTTCAACGGATTGAGCGCATAGGGGTCAGCGAGCAATTCCACGATGGAAGCGNNCTGACACCGCCATCATTGGACACGACGCGAAACTTGATTTCACTGGCAGGCATGTCATGTTTCGTCAGCATGGATTGTTGCATAAAAAACACACCCAGATCCGCAGGGATACAGTCAAATCCACAGGAGAAAACAATTTTCGCCCCGGACGCTCCCGCTGCTGTCTGATGCTGATCAATCATTTTACGCATCCAGGGTATTTCACCGGTTAAGTCACAGCAATGGGTACCATACTTTGCACAGGCTTCCACCATCACTGAGCCATACAGGGCATAGGGTCCAACGGTGGTGCAGATCACTTTTGTTTTTTCTGCCAGTGCAGCTATGGAATCAACATCGTCGCTGTTCGCAATCAACTGGGGCAGATCATCTGCGGCATTCCCGGCCACTGAGTTCGCGGTGGCCGCCAGTTTATCGGCACTACGACCCGCAATGGCCCATTTCAGGTCTCCTCCGACACCATACGCATCTACCAAATACTCGGCCACCAACTGGCCGGTGAATCCGGTAGCGCCCCAAACAATGACATCAAATTCACGATCTGTATTTTTCATTCAGTACTCGTCTACCTTAAATTGACGGGTTCAGAGCTTACCAGATGATTCAAGACAAGGCGCAAGCCGAAGGGAATGGCGAGTTGGGGACGCCGAGTTGGGGACGCCGAGTTGGGAACGCCGAGTTGGGGACGCCGAGTTGGGGCCGCCGAGGCGAGCCGAGAAGCCGTCAGTTTATGGTAGACGGAGTACTAACTTACCAAAAGAGAATATTCATTTTTCCATTTTCCGGGTTGTTTCACATTCAGGCGACTAACATAATCCTCTTCCCCACAGCAATGGCTGTCGTGACCAAGCAAAACACTCACTAGGAGCGATCATGATCACAGTACACGGAGTTTCACTATCACCTTTTGTCAGAAAGGTCCTGCTTACCCTCGAATACAAAGGCATTGAATATTCACAGAATCCAGTGTTTCCAGGTTCAGATGATGAGGATTTCAGGAAAATCAGCCCTCTGGGGAAAATTCCGATACTGGAACACGACGGCTTCACGATTCCTGACTCAAGCATTATTTGCCGGTACCTCGACCAACAGTTTCCGGACAAACCCATTTATCCCCAGGACCCGCAGCAACAGGCCCGTGCCTGCTGGCTGGAGGAGTTTGGTGATTCAAAATTAGTCGATGGCTGCGCGATCTTGTTTCGCGAACGAATGCTGAATCCAAAGTTTTTCAACAAACCGGGTGATGAAGAGGCCGCACAGGAAGCCATTAACAACACCCTGCCGCCCCTGCTTGCTTACCTTGAATCAGTCGTGCCGGAGTCAGGTGTCCTGGTCGGCGATCACATCAGTGTCGCAGACATTGGCATCGTGACCTGTTTTGCCCAGGCGGCATATGGCGACTACCAGGTAGATGCAGCATTGTACCCCCGGCTAAAAGCTTATCTGGACCGAAGCTTCGGTCATGAGCTTCTTATCAAACGACTGGAAGAAGAGAAACAGATGCTGGGCTAGCCATTGCGTGCCTTGATCCGGTTTCTCCTTCGCGACAGGGCGCAAAAGACATTCGATGAATGGGACTCGGCCCGTGTATACGAAGGGCTGCCAGGTGTGCCGCGGTTGGATAGCCCTTGTGTTTCGCTAAACCATATTTAGGGTAGATTTTATCCAGGGCTTTCATTTCCTTGTCCCTGGCTACCTTCGCAATAATGGAAGCTGCTTTAATAGAATTATGCTTACCATCACCCTTCACCAACCACTCTGAGGGGCAGTAAAACCCTGGTGTGCGATTACCATCGACAATGGCAAAGTCGACGGTGACACTCAGATTATCCACCGCTCGCTGCATCGCAAGAAGACTGGCTTGCAATATATTGATATCGTCGATCTCTGCAACATCAGCAAAGGCAATACTGTAAGCCACCGCTTTGAGTCGAATTTCTTCGTCCAATACCTCGCGCCGTTTTGCGGTCAGCATTTTAGAATCTCTCAAACCCTCAATAGGTTTGAATGGATCCAGTACGACTGCAGCGGCATAAACAGCGCCCGCGAGCGGCCCCCGTCCCACCTCATCCACACCAGCGACATGCTCAAGCCGGTACATGTTGTTCGCCGATCAATTCAATAATCGCCTTTGCCCCGACATCACCCGAGTTTTTTCGCAAGTCGTGATGAATTTCATCGAATTTTTCTATTAGCGCTGCGTCCTCAGAATCAAGCAACCTCAATACCTCATTAGACAAGGCAGCAGGCGTTGCCGCATCCTGAATAAGCTCAGGCACCAGAGCCTGCTGGCTCAAAATATTAGGTAGCGCAAAAAATTCAGTCGTCACAAGGCGGGAGATAATGGCGTAGCTTAATGTCCCCAGGCGATAAGACATGACCATGGGTTTCTTTAACAGCATTGCTTCGAGTGTCGCAGTGCCTGAATTCACCAAAACAACATCCGCAGCCTGCATCACGGTCTTGGCATCGCCCAGGGTAACGGTGACAGGCAGGTTTTTATCCTGCTTGAAAAGCAGAAGCTCTATTTGCGCCTTGCGCTTTTCGTTTGCTGCAGGGATGATGAACTCAACCCCGGGTTTTTGTTGGAATATATTGTCGGCCGCCCCGAGAAAATCAGCGCCCGTATACGCAACCTCGCCTCCTCGGCTACCTGGGAGAATCGCCACCAGGCACGTGCCTTCTGAAACACTATACTTTTGTCGGGCAGCCAGTTTACCCACTTCACCGTCGTCAAACCCAATCTCGTCCGCTTTTGGATGACCGACACAAACCGCCCGGATATTATTTTCATGATAGATTGGCAGTTCGAATGGATACAGGGTCAACATCAGGTCAACTTTTTTGGCAATACTCCTGATTCGCCCTTTGCGCCATGCCCAGACTGTTGGGGAAACATAGTGCACTGTTCTGATACCGCGCTTCTTAAGCATCCCTTCAAGCAGCAGATTGAAAAAATTGGAGTCGATACCTATGAAACAGGCAGGCCCAGCTTTGAGCATTCGGCCCCTGGTCTGAAGCAGAATTTTAATCAGCTCGGGCAAACGTTTTAATGGATCGACAAACCCGTTGACAGACAACCGATCCATGTCAATCCAGGAATCCAACCCCTCCCTGATCATGGCGGGCCCACCAATCCCGATGAATTCGGCATCAGGGTCACGCCGTTTCAGGCTTCGAATAAGATTGGCGCCAAGATTGTCACCGGACGCTTCCCCTGCAAGAAAGCCGTAAATGGACACTAGTAGTCCTTCAAGGTGAAATTGCCATGTTCAGCGAGTCGGGAAGCGTTTGGCCGCAAGGCGCGCCTCGAAGGGAATGGCGAGTCCTTTCCGAGAGGTGCAACACCGCGGACGAACGCTTCCCGGCTCGCCCGAAGGGAGCGACCGAAATGATCCAATGCGGCGTTGCAGTCCTTGGAAAGGACTCGCCATTCCCTGCGCACTGCGCCTTGTCTTGAATCATTTCGGTCGCTCTGAACATGGCAATTTCACCTTGAAGGACTACTAGTCCCAGGGTCTTCTTAATCCAAACATTAAACTAGCCAATCTTCTGTTCCGCACAAGTTAAAAACGAAGAGCAAACCAACTGGTCTCCAACGAATGCCTTCCCTGTAGATTTCATCCAATGCGTGCGCAGATTAACGATCTCTATTTCAAGCCTGAGTTGGTCACCGGGCAAAACAGATCGTTTAAATTTCGTTTTATCCGTCCCGGCCAGATAGTACACATACCCATCTGCCAGTGTTCTGTTGCGGCTCTTGAAAGCCAGTACGCCGGACGCCTGTGCCATCGCTTCGACAATCATAACACCGGGGAACACCGGGTTTCCCGGGAAATGGCCAGTAAACTGTGGTTCATTAATGGTGACATTCTTGATGGCAACGATGCGCTTGTTTGCTTCAAATTCGATAACCCTATCAATCAACAGAAAGGGGAACCGGTGAGGCAGGAGTTGCATTATTTCGGTGACTTCCATCGTGGCTTCCATCGTGGCTTCCATCGTGACTCTATCCTAATATTTTTATTTAGTTTGCCTCTCAAGCGCTCTTATCCGCTTGAGAATTTCGTCGAGCTTTGCAAAGCCAACGATGCTGCGTTTCCAGGATTTACCAGACATCAATCCAGTACCGGACGAGTATCTGCCTTTCTCCGTGATTGAACGACTCACCAGGGACATGGCGGTAACTTCTACCTGATCAACTATTTCAATATTATCCACGATACCCACAGCACCACCAATCAGACAGAAAGCGCCAATTTTTGTGCTACCCGCAATCGCCGTGCATCCAGAGATTGCAGTGTGATTACCAATGGTCGTGCCATGGCCCACTTGCACCTGATTATCCAGCTTTACACCATTGCCTATGGTTGTGTGGTTCAAGGCACCCCGATCAATGGTGGTACCAGCGCCAATTTCGACATCGTTACCGATCTTTACAGTATAAATTTGCGGAATTTTCACCAGGACGCCATCGGCAGGTTCAAATCCAAATCCATCGGCGCCGATCACAACACCACTATGGATGATCGCATTTTCACCAATGCTGACGCCATGATAAAGGCTCACATTGGCCGCCAGCCTGCTGTTTGCACCGACGATGGTCTTCTCGCCTATGAAACATCCCGCCCCAATAACCACGCCCGCATCGAGACGGGCACCTGCTTCGATGACAGCATGGGCACCGATGGTGACTTCACTGCCGTAAGTCGCTGTACCTGAAATCACTGCTGTCGGGTGAATCGTCAGGGCCGGCAGCGGAGTTTGATCAAACAAGGCTGCAATTCTGGCCCAATCCAGCCTGGGCTGGGCAGAAAACAGCACCGGAATCATACAGTCTTGCGCGTCTTGTTCACGAAGCACCACGGCCGCTGCTTTGCAGGTTGCCAGATATTTTTTGTGACCTGGATTAAACAGGAAGGTGAGCTGATCAGGCTCGGCATCCAACAAGTTGGCTATGCCGCTAATTTCGATAAATGCATCGCCTTTAAGTACGAGACCGAGTCTGCTAGCTATGTCTCCTAAGGTGAGAATCAAGACGCACTATTTCTTCTTGGATGAGGCATCAATCTCATTGAGTTTTTCGGTCACCTTGCGGGTAACATTGTACAAATCACCAACATACAGCAGTGCCTGTCTGGGCAGAATCAGATCGTAATCCTCTTTCAGGACAATTTCTTCAATTGCTTTTTGTACCTTGGCGTCGATGCCTGCAAACAGTTCTTTCTGGCGTTCTTCTATTTGACGCTGCAACTTCTGTCGCAGGTAGACAAAATCATTATTCTTGGACTCGATTTGTTGCTGCAGGCGCCTTTTCTCTCCTTCACTCATCACGTCAGCGTCTTTCTGCGCACGTTGCAGCATGGCTGCAGCATCAGACTGAATTTTGCGGATCTCGTCTTCTTCACCTTTGAACTCGGTCTGGATTTGTTGCAGTAACCGTTTGGCTTCTTCGGATTGTAAAATTGCGCTCTGAACGTCAACGATGGCTATCTTGACTTCAGCGAATACGGTTGGTGCAGTAAAGGCCAACGCGAAGATCGCCAGAATTGCCAGAATTCGTTGTTTGATATGCACAGGTATTCTCCTCAAGTGCTGGATTTATATCGAGTTATTCTAATATTCGAGTATTTCTCGAAGGCGCGATGTTGTCACATACCATCTTTCGATTCAATCTTTTCACGCCGTTTTGACCTCGTTGTGGCCGGAAGGTTCTTATTAGACGGGGATAAGGGTGAATTCAACTACATCGCCCGGCCCAATTCGAACTGAAATGATTCGGTTTCATCGCCAGGTTTCTCGTTCAATACATGGGCAATACTGAAGCTCAGCGGGGCGAAACCAGTGATCCAGGTGACTGCTAAACCGACGGTATAACGGAGTTCACCGTCCTTGACACCGGTACAAATTGTACTGATTTCCAGACAGTCAGTATTAAAAACATTACCGCCGTCAACAAAAAATACCGACTTCATTTGTCGCTGGTCTTCGATAAATGGTAACGGGAAGATAATCTCTGCATTAAAGGTGATGAGGGTGTTGCCACCAATTGGATCAGGGTCATTAAACTGATCATTGGGCGACGGCGTAGCCCTGGGCCCCAAAGAGTTGCTTTCGTAACCCCGTACCGATCCAAAACCACCTGCATAGAAGTTTTTGTAAAATGGATAAGTCTCTGTGCCGCCAAAAGAGTTCCCATAGCCCAGGTTGGTGGCAAGGCGCAAAGTGAGTGCCCGGGTCAGGGGAAAGAAGATCTGGCCAGCGTAGTTAATCCGATAAAACTCCAGTTCACTGCCGGGTACCGTCATCTCAAACGAAAACGTCTGGGACTTGCCCCCCGTTGGAAGTAATCCACGATTCAAAGCAGACATGGAATACGCGGCCTGTAATGTGAACAGTTTAAACTCGTTACCTTCACGGGCCAGGAATTGGGAAATTTCCTGGGCTGGGAATATGCCCTCGGTGATATTGGTATCTTCGTAGCCGAAGCTGAAATTTACCCTGGAAACTTCGCTGATCGGGTACCCAAAGTTCACACTGACACCCAGAGAGTCGGTGGAAAATCGCGCTATATTCCGTTCGTCAAAATCACTTTTGCGATAAAAAACCGAATAACCACGACTTACACCATCGACAGTGTAGTAAGGATTGAAATAGGAAAAATTGTACGCTGTTTGAAAGCTGCTGTGATTAACCCCCAGGTTAATACTGTTACCCGTCCCCCAGATATTGTTCTCCTGATAGCTGGCGCCCAATATCAATCCAGTATCTTGAGCGTACCCCAGGGTGCCGGATATTGAACCAGAGGGTTGTTCCTCTACGGTATATTGAACATCAATCTGATCTTCGGTGCCCGGGACAGCGGGAGTTTCAACGTTGACCGCCC